>Ga0233424_10000076_pt1 | contig 136845 bp, 116 predicted proteins | sample Watercolumn_Towu_FD_181011 | JGI IMG/M metagenome (GOLD analysis project Ga0233424, IMG submission 181011) | Freshwater microbial communities from Lake Towuti, South Sulawesi, Indonesia - Watercolumn_Towuti2014_125_MG | ecosystem: Environmental > Aquatic > Freshwater > Lake | place...
GCAATATCAAGCTGGTGGGCAATGACAAGCTGCGCATCGACAAGGCGCTCAGCGATCCCAAGGACCGGGCGCAAGCCATCCGCGAGGTGCTGCGCCTGCTGGGCCAGCCGATCAAGCAAGACTGAAGGCCATCCTCCCCATGCAAGACCCGACGCTCCCCCCCCTCGTCACCCAGGGCTTCACGCCGCCGCTGCGACTGGCCGATTTCCGCATCGCCGCCTTCGACATGGACTCGACCCTGATCAATATCGAGTGCATCGACGAGATTGCCGCCGCCGCGGGCAAGAAGGCCGAGGTGGCCGCCATCACCGAGGCCGCGATGCGCGGCGAGATCACCGACTTCAAGGACAGCCTGCGCCGCCGCCTGGCCCTACTCAAAGGCGTGCCCAGCTCGGCGCTGGAGCAGGTCCTGACTGAGCGCCTGCAGTTCAACCCCGGCGCGCGCGCGCTCTGCGCCGCGCTCAAGGCCGCCGGGCTCAAGCTGCTGCTGGTCTCGGGCGGCTTCACCTTCTTCACCCGCTTCGTGGCGGCCGAGCTGGGCATGGACTATGTGCGCAGCAATGAGCTTGAGTTCGATGCCGCCGGCGCCCTGACCGGCGGCCTGGTGATGCAGCCCTGGGGTGAGATCTGCGACGGCGAGGAAAAGCGCCGCATGCTGCTGGCCTGCTGCGCCGAGATCAGCGCCGACGCCAGCACCCAGGCCATCGCCGTGGGCGACGGCGCCAACGACCTGCCCATGATGGGCGCCGCCGCCCTCTCGGTGGCCTATTGCGCCAAGCCCAAGGTGCGCGAGCAGGCCATGGTGGCCATCAACAGCGGCGGGCTGGACAGCCTGCTGACGGTGCTGCGTTGACGCCTCGCCACCCCGGCCGATAGCCTTTGTCAGCGCCTCTGCAGGACCCGACGGCCCACGCCCGCACGGGCAGGCGGCCCCTGGCATGGATCCTGGTGCTGGGTGCCTTGCTGCTGGCGGTGCTGTGGCTGGTCTTCGGGCCTAGCCCCGCCGAGCCGACCGATGCCGTGGCCCCGCCCGAACTCGTGTCGGCCTCCGGCGTGCCGGAGCTGGCGCCTCGGGCTGAAACGCCATCGCCCCCACCGATCCCATCGGCCGCCTCCGACACCTCGGCCGCCACGGCGGCGCCGGCAGGCGCCCTGGACGCCGCCCGGCTGCAGGCGCTGGAGCAACAGTGGTGCACGCATGGCGCCGGCGCCTATGAGCAGTTCACGGAAGCCGTGATCGCCCAGCTCCCAGGCGAGGTCACGCCCGATGCGCTGGAGAAAAGCATGCAGCAATGGCCCGCCCACCGCGCCAAGGCCCAGCTCCGGCAGGAGATCCGGCAAGCGTGGATCGCCGCTCTGCGCCGGCGCGGCGATCTGCGGGCCCAGGCCACGGCACTCTTCCTGGAGGCCGACTCGGATCAAGGCCGCAGCGTGCAGGCCTTGACGGCGCTGGCACGCCGCCATGCCGATCCCTATGTGGCTGCCCTGGCCGCCCAGCGCGCACGCGCCTGCGCGCAGCAGGACGGATGCCAGGTGCTCTCGCCCGAGGAGCGGCTGGCCAAGGATCCGGACAATCTGCTGGTCTTGCTAGAAGCCTATGAAGGCTCGTCCGAGTGGCTGCCCCGGCTGGCGACGCAGCTGAATCAGCGCCCACGTCTGCAGCACTACAGCGCCGAGCTGCTGCAGACCGTGCTGGCCCTGCCCGCCGCGACGCAGCCGGGGCTGCGCCGCGAGGTGGAGCTGGATCTGCTGGTCGAGCTTCAGGGGCTGTGGTTTTCCCCGTACTTCGTCGCTCCCCTGCGCGCCTGCAAAACCTCGTCCTCGACCTCCATGCCTGGGCTGAGCTCAGTCTGCGAGCAGCTGGCACAGACCCTGTGGACCCACAGCCAGAACCTGCTGGATCAGGACTTGAGCCTGAGCGTGGCCAAGGTCTCTGGGCTGGACGGTCGAGCGCCCTGGCCCGCACGCCGGGCCGAGCTGGAGGCCCTGCGCAGCGCACAGATGACACAGCTGCAAGCGCTGGCTGCCCCCCATGCCACCACGGGCAACGCCTGCCACTGGCAAGGCCCCCTGAGGACGTACTACGAAACCCTGGCCCGGCATGGCGAGCTGCGCGCGATACGCGACCTGAAGCAGTTGCAACAACCCTAGCCCCCGCAGAAGGAGAACCCCATGCGCCTGCCTGTTCCGCTTGCCCAGGCCTCACGCCTGCTCAACCACGGCCCGACCGTGCTGGTCGCCAGCGCGCACGAGGGGCGGCGCGATGTGATGGCCGCGGCCTGGAATATGCCGCTGGACTTCAGCCCGCCCAAGGTGGCGGTGGTGATCGACAAGAGCACCTACACCCGCGCACTGATCGAGGCCTCGGGCGAGTTCGTGCTGGCCGTGCCCTGCGCAGCCCAGGTGAATCTGGTCAGCGGCGTGGGCCACCACTCCGGCCGCGAGATGGACAAGTTCGCCCACTACGGCATTGCCACCGCAGCCGCCAGCCAGGTACAGGCCCCGCTGGTGGAGGGCTGCCTGGCCTGGCTGGAATGCCGCATCTACCCCGAGCCGCACAACCAGCAGACCTACGACCTCTTCCTGGCCGAGGTGATCGCCGCCTGGGCCGAGGACTGGGCTTTCAGGGATGGTCATTGGCAAGACCTGGCCCCCGAGCAGCGCGCCCTGCACCATCTGGGCGGTGGCAATTTCCTCACCAGCGGCGGGCCGGTGCTCAAGGGCGGGGGCCGGGGCTGAGGCCCGGCCTCTTCAGTCCGACTCCACCAGGCTCAGCTTGTCCAGCGCCAGGCCGTGGTCGAAGCCATGGTTGTTGAGAAAGCCCCAGCGCAGCCACAGCAGCTGGCCCGGCCGCCAGTCCAGGCCCGTGAGCAGGCCGCCCAGGCGGCGGCTGGCGGCGGGACCGTGGCCATCGAGCGCGCTGCCGCTGTCCGTCACCAGCTCGGGCGAGGGCGAGTCGAAATCGAAGCCGCTGCCTGGGCGCACCCAGTGCTCCACCAGGTCCATGCGCTCGCCGATGCCGTACTCGAAGACCAGCTGGTTCACATCGTCGCTGGCGCCCTGGCGCCACTGCTCGCCCGTGAAGGCCAGGCGCAGGCGCTGCACCGGGCGGGCCGCGGCATGGCGCAAGGCCAGCGCGATGTAGCCGGCCTGGGTGCCGGCCGCGGGCGTGCCGAAGTAGAAACCGCCGGTGCCCACGGCGCCCAGGGCGCGGTCGCGCTCGCCGGGGCGGCCGTAGCTGTAGAAGCTGCCGCTGGCCGAGCGGCCCTCGTCCACGCGCAAGGTGGGCGTGACCAGGGGCTGCTCCACCCAGTTGAAGAGGAACCAGCCCGGCAGGGTCTGGTTATCCACCCAGCGCAACGGCGCGCCGCTGGCGGGCAGGCTGTCGAAGCCCTGCTCATAGCGCAGGCGGCCCTGGGCATCGGCCTGCATCAGCACCTGGGCCGCGGCCGGCAGGCTGCTGAGCAGCAGGCCTAGGCTCAGTGCGAAACTGGCGGCCTTCATGCGCGCTCATCCCGCGCGGCCGCGGCGCGGCGGCGGCGCTGCAGGGCCGCCAGGCCCAGCAGGCCGGCGCCCATCAGGGCGTAGCTGGCAGGCTCGGGCACGGCCGTCACGGCGGCGCTGACCGAGACATTGTCGATGGCCAGGCCGTGGTCGAAGCCGGCGCTGTTGTAGTCGATCCAGCTCAGCCACAGGGTCTGGCCCGGCTGCCAGTCCAGGGCGATGTCGCCGCCCAGGGCCACCACGCCGACGCTGTTGCCGTCATTGGCGCGGCCGGCGCCGGTCGTGCTGTTCTTGATCTGGGAGTTGAACTTGAAGGCGCTGCCGGGGTTCAGCCAGTCCTGCACGGCAGCGAAGCTCTCGCCCAGGCCATAGCGGAAGTCCATGGCGTCGCTGGTGGCGTTCTTCTCGCCCACGCGCCACTGCTCGGCCTCCCAGAGCACGCTCACGCCATTGAGCGCCACGCCGCTGTCATTGCGCAGGGCCAGGGTGATGTAGCCGGAGATGGCGTTCTCGGCCGGGCTGCCGAAATAGGCGGCGGCCGAGCCCACCGCGCCCAGGGCGCGGTCGCTGTCGCCGTTCTGGCCATAGCTGTAGAAGTAGCCGCCCGCCTCGCCGCCGGCGCTGGCGCGGTAGTAGCTGATGGCGGCCTTCTGGCTGTTGAACAGGGACCAGCCGGCCAGGGTGCTGTCATTGGCCCAGGCGCGGTTGGCGCTGGTGGAATTGGCCGAGGACAGGCTGTTGAAGTCCTGGCTGTACTCGAAGCTCTTGAACAGGCCGGAGGGATCGGTGCTGAGTGCCACGCCCACGGCGGCCTGGGCCATGGAAGCGCTCAGGGCGCTGGTGATGAGGGCGGCGGTGAGCAGGGCCTGGCGGACAGAGGTCGGGGTCATGATGGCTTGGCTTTCTTGGCGATACGAGATACGGTTGAGGCGGCGGGCATGACGGCTCAGGCCGGCTGCAGGCGGCGCTGGCCCGGCAGCACCTGCCAGCTCGCGCCCAGCCAGCGGCGGTAGTCGCGCGACTCGACGCCGCTGAGGAAGTGCCAGTCGGCGCGGCAGCTGCCCGGGGTGGCGGTGAGCACCATGAAGCCGCGGTGCTCGGTCTCGGCGTAGCGCAGGCCCGGGCAGTTGGCCAGGAACCACTGCTCCATCTGGGCCGGCGTGTCGGTCAGGCGCGAGGTTTCCAGGCCCGGCGAGCTCACGCCCGGGGTGGCGAACTCCACGCCCGCGGCGCGGCCCGCCGCGTCGCGCAGCTCGTCGGCCCAGGCGTTGTGGGTGTCGCCGGCCAGGGAAACCAGATTGCGGTCCAGCTGCAGGGCGGCGGCCAGCAACTCGGCACGTTCGGCCCCGTAGCCGTCCCAGGCGTCCAGGTTGTCAGGCACCCAGGGCTGGGCCAGGAGATAGCGCTCCGAGCGGCTCAGGGTCTGGCCGGCGGCGGCGCGGGCCTGCAGGGCGGCATGCCCGTTGAAGGAGATCTGCCCCAGGGCAATGGGCGCAGGCAGGCGGGTCTCGGCCATGCGCACTTGCTGGCCCAGCACCTGCCAGGTGGCGGGCGAGGCAGCCATCTGGTTCTTAAGCCAGTCCAGCTGGGTGCGACCCAGCAGCTGGCGCGCGGGATCGTTCACCGCGGCCTCCAGCGCCGCGCCGTCCAGGCCCTCGGGCTTGAGGTAGCTGGTGTGGGCCAGCTGCTTGCTGCGGGCCAGCAGGCGGGTCTCCAGCATGTGCAGGGAGAGCAGGCGGCCCCAGTCGAAGGAGCGGTAGATGCGGGCCGGCTCGGCCGGGTCGGGCAGGCGGGTGGGCAGCCACTCGTGATAGGCGCGCAGGGCCGCGGCCTGGCGATCGGCAAAGCTGCCCTCGCTGCCCTCGGTGTGGTTGGCGGCGCCGCCCAGATAGGTGTTGTTGGCCACCTCGTGGTCGTCCCAGACCGCGATCAGCGGCAGGGCCGCGCTCAGGGCCTGCAGATCGGGGTCGCTGCGGTACTGGGCATAGCGCTGGCGGTAGTCGGCCAGGGCGATGCACTCGCGGTCCGGCAGCACCTGGCGCCCCAGGGCCGCGGCATTGGCCGAGGCATAGCCGCTGCGGTCGTATTCGTAGATGAAGTCGCCCAGATGCAGGGCGGCGTCCAGCTCGCCCATGCGCGCGGCCTCGGCATAGGCATGGAAGAGCCCGGCCGGATAGTTGGAGCAGGAGAACACCGCCAGGCGCACCCGGGCCACCTCGCCCACCGGCAGGGTGCGGGCCCGGCCCACCGGCGAGCGCTGGCCGCCGCAGGTGAAGCGATAGAAGTACAGCGTGCCGGGCTGCAGGCCCGTCACATCCACCTTGAGCGTGAAGTCGCGCGCGGCGCTGGTGCTGGCCAGGCCGCTGCGCACGATGCGGCCGAAGCCCGCGTCGGTGGACAGCTCCCAGAACAGGCGCGGGTTGGCGTCGCCGCTGGCCGTGATGCGGGTCCAGATGATCAGGCGGTCGGCCAGAGGATCGCCACTGGCCACGCCATGGGCGAAGGCGTAGCTGGCCGCGCGCGCCGGCAGGCCCAGCAGGCCGGCCGAGCCGGCCACGGCCACCGAGCCCATGCCGCCCAGGAAGTCGCGGCGGCGAGGCGCCAGGCGTTCAGGGGCAGTCCCCGGGGCGGTGGGGTCCTCGGATGGGAGAGGAGATTCGGAATCGGCTGGGCACATGGCTGCGAGGGCCACGGCCTGGGGGCGCGCGGCAACGGTGGCTGACAGCGCGAGACTCTAGAAAGCGCACTTGACGCCGCCGCGGCGTCGGCCGCCCTCACCCATGATCCATTCGGCCCCATCGGGGCGCTGCCCGCACTCCGCGTGCGCCAGCCGGCCCGGCGGCGCGCTCAGCGGCTGCGGTGCCCGGCCGTCGGGCTCAGGGCGCGGACAGCGAGCCGCCGTGCAGGGCGCGCGCCGAGATCACGGTGCCGTCCTCGTCGGCATAGAGCCAGTCGCCGGGCCGTACCCAGACGCCACCGCCGATCTGCACCGCCACATCGGCCACGCCCTGGCCGCGCCGCTCGGTGGGCAGGGGCATATGGCCCAGGGACAGGATGCCCAGCTCGGTCTCGCGCAGCTCGGCGAGGTCGCGCACGCAGCCGTGAATCAGCAGCCCGGCCCAGCCGTTCCTGGCCGCGGCCGCCGCCAGATTGCCGCCCAGCAGCGCCCGTTTCATGGAGCCGCCGCCATCCACCACCAGCACCCGGCCCTGGCCCGGCGATTCCACGGCCTGCTTGACCAGGCTGTTGTCTTCCAGGCAGCGCACCGTGGCCACCGGCCCGGCAAAGTCCACATGCCCGCCATAGCTGCGGTACAGGCCGCCGGGCAGGACGCGGAAGGCCCCGCTCTCATCGCCCTTGTGGGCATCACAGAAATCGCAGGTGGAGAACGCGAGAGGCAGCAGACTCATGGACGGGGCTCCGTGCGTGGACGCGAAACGTGGAGCCCGCAGGCTCATGCCGCGAGGGTATCAGCCCTCGCGCGCCTGCACGAGGATGGCGGGCTGGCCCTGCAGCTGCACGCGCTGGCCGGCGCGAATCTTGGCCGTCTTGCGCGACTCGGCCTGACCATCCACCCGCACCAGGCCCTCGGTGATCATCATGCGCGCGTGGCCGCCGCTGTCCGCCAGGCCCGTGGCCTTGAGCAGCTTGTCCAGCTCGATGTACTCGCCGCGCAGTTCAAAGGAAATGTCTTGCATGGCGGGATTGTCGCTGAGGGCTTCAGCACCACCACTACCATGCCCACCATGGCATCCATCGCCGCCACCTTGCTGGCTCTCCTGGTCCTGCTCTCGCTGGCGGCGCTGACGGCCGGACTGGCGCTGGCCATTCACCGGCTTGCCCTGCTGCAGCGCGCGAGCCGCATCCAGGCCGAAGTCGTGAGCGACTGGTGTTTTGTGCGCTATGGCCGGCGCATGCGCTACTACCGGGTGGCCGTTCCCCTGTCCACGGGTCAGCGGGTGCAGCTGCGCAGCGGCTTTGCCCTCAGCGCCGCCCGACCCGCGGTGGGCGAGCGCGTCACGGTGCTGCTCCTGGAGCGCGCCGGGCACCCGCCGCAAGCCCGGCTGGGCAGCGCGGTCGAGCTCTGGCTGGAGCCGGCGCTGCTGCTGGCGCTGGGCGGCCTGGGGCTGGCGCTGAGCCTGGTGGTCTGAGCCTGGTCGCGGCGCGGGCCCGCCCGCTCAGGACGAGGTCTGACCCACCTCGAGCGTTCCGCCGGGCTCCCAGCTCAGTTGCATCTTCACGCTCATGTGCCAGCCAGGCGCTGGCGAGCCGCCTCGCGGATGGCGCTGAGCGTGCTGCGGCTGGTCGACACGTCGGCGTCGAGCTTCAGGTGCAGCAGGGTCGGCTGCTCCGGATGGGCCAGGGCCTCGCTCAGCGCGGGCTCGAAGTCTTCGGTGCGCGCCACGCGGGCGGCGCGCCAGCCGTAGGCCTGGGCCAGGGCGGCGAAGTCGGGGTTGAAGAGATCGCTACCGCTGACTCGGCCCGGGTACTCGCGCTCCTGGTGCATGCGGATGGTGCCGTAGGTGCCGTTGTCCACCACCACCGAGATCAGGCGCCGGGCGCCATAGCCGGTGGCCGTGGCCAGCTCCTGGCCGTTCATCAGGAAGTCGCCATCGCCGGCGATATTGACCACCCAGCGCTGCTGGATCAGGGCCGCGGCCACGGCCGCCGGCAGGCCGTAGCCCATGGCCCCGCTGGTGGGTGCCAGCTGGCTGCGGCCGTGCTGGTGCAGGGCCGTATAGGCGTGGAAGCGGTGCAGCCAGCCGCTGTAGTTGCCGGCGCCATTGGTGAAGAGGGTGCCCGCGGGCAGGCGCGTGGAGAGCTGGCGCACCACCTCGGCCATGTCCAGCGGGCTCACCGGTGTGGACTGGCGGTTGGCGGCGTAGTCGGCATTGGCGCTGCGCGTCCACGCGGCCCAGGGCATGGCCTCGGGCGGCGGCAGCTCGGCCAGGGCGGGGGCGGCGCAGCCCATGCTGGCATTGATCATCAGATCCGCCGCATAGACGCGGCCCAGCTCCTCGGGCCCGGCGTGGATGTGGATCAGCTGCTGCTGTGGGCGCGGCGCCTGCAGCAGCGTGTAGCCGCCCGTGGTCATCTCGCCCAGGCGCGGGCCCAGGGCCAGGATCAGATCGGCCTCGCGCACCCGAGCTGCCAGCTTCAGGTTGATGCCTATGCCCACATCGCCGGCGTAGTTCGGGTGGCTGTTGTCGAACAGGTCCTGGAAGCGGAAGGCGCAGCCCACCGGCAGCTGCCAGGCCTCGGCAAAGCGCTGCAGGGCGGCCGTGCTCTGGGCCGTCCAGCCACCGCCGCCGGCGATCAGCAGCGGTCGCTGCGCGGCCGCCAGACGCTCGCGCAGCTCGGCCAGGGCGGCGGGCGTGGGCGCGGCCTCGGCGGCGCGCACGCGCGGCAGCACGGGGGCACTCGTCGCGCGCGTCAACATGTCCTCGGGCAGCACCAGCACCACGGGGCCGGGCCGGCCCTGCAGGGCGGTGTGGAAGGCGCGCGCCACGTACTCGGGCAGGCGCTCGGCGTCCTGCACCTCACCCACCCACTTGGCCATGCTCAGCGTGCCGGGCCCGAACATCTGGCGGTAGTCCACCTCCTGGAAGGCTTCGCGGTCGCGCTGGTCGCTGGCCACCTGGCCGATGAAGAGAATCATCGGCGTGCTGTCCTGGAAGGCGGTGTGCAGGCCGATGCTGGCATTGGTGGCGCCGGGGCCGCGGGTCACGAAGCAGATGCCGGGCCGGCCGGTCAGCTTGCCCTGGGCCTCGGCCATGAAGGCCGCCCCGCCCTCCTGGCGGCAGGCGATGAAGCGAATCTGCTCGCGGTGCTCGTGAAAGCCGTCCAGCACGGCCAGATAGCTTTCGCCGGGCACACCGAAGACATCGGTCACGCCCTGGGCGATCAGGGCTTCAACCAGGGCATGGCCGGCAAGGCGGGAGGTGGTGGGGCTCATGCCGGCTGACTGTAGCCGCCGGCCCGGGGCCGGGAATCAGGGCCGCCCCCGAGAGACTTGATGCGCCGCAAGCCTGTCGCGTGGCGGTCGCCCCGCCGGGGCGAGCTGCGCACCGGCCGGCATTTCGTCACGCGGGCCTCCAGCCCGTAGCGCCGCGGCGCGCGGCCTGGCCCTATCGTGCGCGATTGGTTCCATATCCCATGCTCCCGATGCAGTCCTTCATCAAGACCTTCCTCGCCGCGCTGGCCCTGCTGGCCGGCCTGTCCGCCCAGGCGGCGGCGCCCACGCTGAGCGAGCTCGAGTTCACCCGCTACTTCGCGGAGCGTGCCCGCCAAGCCTTGCCTGAGACCAGCCTGGTGGAGAAGGCGCCCCTGCATCTGCAGGCCAAGAGCCCCAAGACCGGCGAGCAGCAGATCTTTCTGGGCAATAGCTATGCGCGCTACAGCTCGGGCATAGACACCCTGGAGCGGGTGGTCGAGGCGCGGCTGGACGCCATGCGCCAGGCCGAGAGCCTGCTGGCGGTCCAGGGCGCCGAGACGGTGATGGCCGTGCTCAAGCCGCGCGACTATCTGCAGACGGTGGCACAGCAGCTGCGCCAGGCCGGCCTGGGCGACAAGCCCATGAACCTGCTCTACCGGGAGCTGAACGCGGACATCCTGGTCTTCTATGTGTTCGACCAGCCCAGCGGCGTGCGCATGCTCACGACGCCCGATCTCAAGACCCTGAAGCTAGAGCCCGAGGACCTGCACCAGCTGGCCCTGGGCAATCTGCGGCGCTACTTCGAGCGCAAGCCGCCCACCGTCAAGCGCCTGGAGCCCAGCCCGGGCACCCGGCTCTATCTCTTCTCGGTGGATGATTTCTACGAGTCGTCCCTGCTGCTGCTGCCGGAGTTCTGGCGCCAGCCCCAGGGCATGCAGTTGCAGGGCGAGCCGGTGGTCTTCGTGCCGGCTCGGCATCTGCTGCTGGTGGCCGGCGCCGCCGATCCGGCCAGCGTGGCCCTGGGCACCTTGCTGGCCCAGCGCGGCTATCGCGAGCTGGGCTACGGCATCAGCCCGCGCGGCTACCGCCTCGATGGCGGGCAGTGGCAAGCCGCCCTGCCCTGACTACCGCCAGCGCGGCCGCCCTCAGGCCGTTGCCGCGGCGCGCTTCATGCTGACGATGCGCAGGCCCACCAGGCCCGCCGAGCCAATGCCCAGGCACAGGGCCAGGGCCGAGCCCACGAAGACCGCCGCCGGATGGCCACCGTCGAGCAGGGCGCCGAAGATGGGCGCGGCCAGGGCAAAGCCCACGTCCAGGCCCGAGTACACCGTGCCATAGACGCGGCCGGTGGCGCCTGGGGGCGCGGCGCGCTTGATCAGCATGTCGCGCGAGGGACCGGCCAGGCCGGTGCCGAAGCCCGCCAGGGCCGTGGCCGCGGCGGCCACCAGGGGCGGCAGCACGCCGCTGGCGGTGAGCAGCAGCATCAGGGCCGCGGCGGCCATGGCCGCGGCAATGGTGCGTTCCAGGCGCTGCACCCGCGCCACCAGAAAGCCGCCCAGCACCATGCCCGCCGCGCCGCAGAGCATGTAGCCGGTCACCACATAGGCGGTGATGGACAGGGGCAGGCCATACATCTGGCCCAGGGCCGGGCTGGCAAAGCTCTGGATGGCCGAGAGCGCCGCCGTGGTGAAGAAGAAGAAGCTGAAGCACAGCCAGACCGAGGGCAGGCGCAGGAAGGCCATGGGATGCTCTTCCTTGGCACCGGGCGCTGCCTTGGCATGGCCCCAGGAGCCCTGGCGGTCATCGATGGCATCGCGCTTCCAGAACAGCAGCAGCAGCACGCTCAGGGCCACCAGGCCGGTGCCCAGATAGGCATAGCGCCAGTGACCCGTGGCCTCGGCGATGCCGATGGAGAAGACCGGCGCCAGGGCCCAGCCCAGATTGCCGGTGATGCCATGCACCGAGAAGGCATGACCCAGGCGCGGCTGGGACACCCGCTTGTTCAGGATGGTGAAGTCCACCGGGTGGAAGGGCGCATTGCCCAGGCCGGCCAGCGAGGCCGCCAGCATCAGGCCCGGGAAGCCGGTGGCCGTGCCCGCCGCCAGCGAGGCCAGCACAAAGCACAGCAGGGCCGCGAAGAGCACGGGGCGGGCCCCGGTGCGGTCCACCAGGAAGCCGGCCAGGGCCTGGCCGATGCCCGAGATCACGAAGAAGGTGGTCACCAGCAGGCCCAGCTCGGAGTAGCTGAGCCCGAAGTCTTTGATGAAAGCCGGGAACAGCGGCGGCAGCAGCATGTGGAAGAAGTGCGAGCTGCCATGCGCCAGGCCGATGAGGCTGATGGTGCTGTAGTCGCGCCGCGCCTGCTGGCGGGCGGCCTCCGGCGTGAGGGTGTGTGCTTGTGCGTTCATGGCTTCAATGTAGGCGGCCACCCGGAGGCCGGGTTACGATAGATCGACAAGCTCTGTCGAATTCACGCCAACCCCCCCGCGAACCCCCCCCCCGCCAAACCATCCCGAGCCCCGCCATGAGCCGCACCAGCCTGCCGCCCGCCGACCCGCTGCGCTACGCCCCCAGCCCCGAGCGCCCGCTGCGCGGCAAGGCGCGGCGGATGGCGCACCAGATGGACATCCAGCCCCACCACCACCTCTGGGGTCAGCTGGTGTTCTCGGTGGCGGGCGCGGTGCGGGTCAGCGCGGAGCAGAGCGCGGTGGCGGCCGCCGGCGGCGAGCCCGATCAGCCGCCCCAGGCCCTGGCCGACGGGCGCGCCCTGTCCAGCACCTTCATCGTGCCGCCCTCGCGGGCGGTCTGGATTCCGCCCCAGGTGGTGCATGCCGTCTCGGCCATCGAGCAGGCGGATCTGCGCACCCTGTACCTGCATGCCAGCCTGCTGGACAGCACGCGCGAGCCCTGGTCGCGCTGCCGGGTGCTGGAGGTCTCGCCCCTGCTCCGCGAGCTGGTGCTGCAGCTGCCGGTGGAGCCGGAGGCCGCCCCGCGGGAGGCCGCGGCCCAGGAGCGCGAGCGCTGCATCACGCATCTGGTGGTGGACGAGCTGCGCCGCGCGCGCAGCCTGCGTCTGGGCGTGGCCCTGCCGCGCGACAAGCGCCTGCGCCGGCTCTGTGAGGCCATGATCGCCAGCCCCGCGCGCCATGCCTCCCTGGCCGGCTGGGCCGCCGAGGCCGGGGCCAGCGAGCGCACCCTCTCGCGCCTGTTCCGCGAGCAGCTGGGCACCGGCTATGCACAGTGGCGCACCCAGGTGCTGCTGGCCCATGCCCTGTCCATGGCCGCGCGCAGCAAGCCCATGAGCCTGATCGCCGCCGAGCTGGGCTATGCCAGCGCCAGCGCCTTCACGGCCATGGTCACGCGCACCGTGGGCATGCCGCCCAGCCGCTTCTTCGCCGAGGCCTGAAAGCCCTGCCACCGCGGCAGCCGCGGCGCCCCACCTAAAATCGCGTCATGAGCCAGGTTCTTTTCGACTACACCCGCCAGGACGCCGCGGGCGAGAGCTGCACCGCCCACGCCTGGGCCAAGGTCCCGCCCCCGCTGAACCCCAGCCAGCGCCGCGAACTCAAGGCCCGCGCGGCCGCCCTGCTGCAGGCCCGCAATGCGGTGCTGGTGGCGCATTACTACGTGGATGGCGATCTGCAGGACCTGGCCCTGGAGACCGGCGGCATCGTCTCCGACTCCCTGGAGATGGCCCGCTTCGGCCGCGACCACGCGGCCCAGACCCTGGTGGTGGCCGGCGTACGCTTCATGGGCGAGAGCGCCAAGATCCTCAGCCCCGAGAAGCGCGTGCTGATGCCCGATCTGGACGCCACCTGCTCCCTGGACCTAGGCTGCCCGGCCGAGGAGTTCGCCCGCTTCTGCGACGCCCACCCGGACCGCAAGGTGGTGGTCTACGCCAACACCAGCGCCGCGGTGAAGGCCCGCGCCGACTGGATGGTCACCAGCTCCTGCGCGCTGGAGATCGTGTCCCACCTCAAGGCCCAGGGCGAGAAGATCCTGTGGGCGCCCGACCGCCATCTGGGCCGCTACATCCAGGAGCAGACCGGCGCCGACATGCTGATGTGGAACGGCGCCTGCATCGTGCACGACGAGTTCAAGGGCCTGGAGCTGGATCTGCTGCGCGAGCAGCACCCGGACGCGATGATCCTGGTCCACCCCGAGTCGCCCAAGAGCGTGGTGGACAAGGCCCATGTGGTGGGCTCCACCTCGGCCCTGATCAAGGCCGTGGTCGAGGGCCGGGCCCGCGAGTACATCGTGGCCACCGACAACGGCATCCTGCACCGCATGCGCCAGCTGGCGCCGGGCAAGGTGCTGATCGAGGCCCCCACCGCCGGCAACAGCGCCACCTGCAAGAGCTGCGCCCACTGCCCCTGGATGGCCATGAACGGCCTGCAGGGCGTGGTGGACTGCCTGGAGCAGGGCCTGGGCGAGATCCAGGTGGAGGAACCCGTGCGTGCCCAGGCCAAGGCCTGCATCGACCGCATGCTGGACTTCACCGCCGCCCTCAAGGCCGGCAAGCTGCCGGGCCTGCAGCCCCATCTGGGCGCGGCCTGATCCGCGATCCGCCGGGGCCGTGGCCCCGGCGCGCATTTGCGGGGGCCGGGACTGGTTTTTCCGGGGCTGGGCGGGCGTATAAAACGCCTATCGTTGCCGGCGCTCACCAGGAGATTCAGCCCATGACCGATTTCAGCTCGCTCTACAACCACCACGAACGCGAGGTCTTCGCCGAGGTGGCGATCCAGGCGCCCAACTTCCCCGAGGTGGGCAAGCAGGATGATCTGCTGGTCGATGTGGCCTGCGTGGCCCTGAACCGCCTGCCTCCGCGCTACATCCGCCACGAGGTGGACTTCGCCTTCTACCTCACCGAGGCCGAACGCCTGGAGATCGATGTGGCGATCAAGGAGGCGGTGAGCTACGCCTTCAACTTCGTGCGCGCCCGCCTGGCCCTGCGCGCCCGGCGCTGAACGCGTAGGGGGCCCTCCCCCGACCCCGATGGCCGGGCCGGAGAGCGCCCGGCCGGCGCCCCCAGGTTCACCGAGGCCTCACAAGGCAGCTACACTTGTTGCAAATAATTCCTATTTGCAATTTTAGTGTCTCTGTCATCCCTGCATCCCGGCCCGGCCTTTTCCGCCTCGACCCGCAACCCATCCCGCCCGGCGCATCGCCGGCTGAGCCCCCTGCTGCTGGCCGCCCTCTGCGCCTCGGCCGCCCAGGCGGCGCAGGACTCGCCCCATCCCGAGCTGCCACCGGTCACCGTCTTCGGCATCCGCAGCGTGGCGCCCGGCAAGACCAGCATCAGCCCCAGCGAGATCGAGCGCCAGCAGGCGCTCACCGTGCAGCAGCTGCTGGACAACCTGCCGGGCGTGGACCTCAACGGCAGCTGGCGCCCCGGCGGCCAGAGCCTGAACATCTGGGGCTTCGGCGATGTGGAAGACATCCGCGTGCAGCTGGACGGCGCCAACAAGGGCTTCGAGAAGTACCGCCAGGGCTCCATCTTCATCGAGCCCGAGCTGATCAAGCGCATCACCGTGGACAAGGGCGCGCATTCGGTGCGCCAGGGCAATGGCGGCTTCGGCGGCACGGTGCAGGTGCAGAGCAAGGACGCCAGCGATCTGCTGCGCCCCGGCGAGCGCCTGGGCGGCCTGCTCAAGCTGGGCCACGCCAGCAATGACGACCAGCGCATAGGCGCCGGCAGCGTCTTCGCGCGGGCCGAGGCGGGCAGCGCCCTGCCCTGGGAGCTGCTGGCCGCGGTGAGCGCGCGCGACTCGGGTAACCAGGTGCGTGCCGACGGCAGCGAGTACGAGTTCTCCGCCACCCACAGCCGCTCCGGCCTGCTCAAGCTGGCCCTGCAGCTGGGCGAGGCGCGGCTAACGCTCTCGGACATCGAGGGCCGCAGCAAGGCCTGGTCGCCCTTCGCCGCCAAGCGCGACGAGGTGCCCGCGCCCACGCCGGCCGAGATCGCCCGCTACGGCGAGCGCGAGGCCTGGCTGCGCAAGGTGCTGTGGCGCGATCAGCGCGACAGCACCCGCAGCCTGCAATGGCAGTACACGCCCCAGGCCCAGCCCCTGCTGGATGTGCAGCTGCATCTCAGCCGCTCCAGCAGCCGCCAGGACGATCGGCGGCCCGACAGCATCACCAGCGACTTTGCCGCCAGCCTGGGCAAGCAGAGCCAGGCCGCCTATCTGGACCAGCAGCTGGAACTCAGCAATACCGCGCGCTTTCGCGCCGCCGGCCTGGACCATCAGCTGGCCCTGGGCCTGCAGCTGCACGGGCATGAGCGCGACACCCTGATGCTGCTGCACACGCGGACCCAGGACCCCAGCTACAACTACGGCTGGCTGCAGCCCTACTACATGCCCGCGGGCCGCCAGCGCAATCAGAGCGTCTGGCTGGAGCATCGCCTGGACTGGGGCGACTTCAGCCTCACGCCAGGCCTGCGCCACGACCGCGTGCGCAGCGAGGGCCGGCCCAATCTGGCGCCGCGCTACAACGACCCCAAGGCCGGCCATGACTACAGCGCGGTGACGCATGCGGGCTGGTCCGGCCATCTGGCCGCCAGCTGGCGCGCCACGGCCCGCACCCGGCTCTTCGCCGACCTGGGCGCCAGCTGGCGCGCGCCGGTGATCGACGAGCTCTACGAGGTGCAGTCTGCCGCCGCCAGCGCGCCGGCCACCAGCCGCGGTCTGCGCAAGGAGCGCCTGAGCGCGCTGCGCACCGGCCTCGCCCTTGAGCGGCACGACTGGCTGAGCGCGGGCGACGCCCTGTCCGCCACCCTCACGCTCTTTCGCAACGAGGTGCGCGACAACATCCACAAGCGCTTTGGCGTGATGGTGGAGCCGGGCACCGCGCGCCCCGCCCTGCTGCCCTTCTACCGCAACCTGCCCGGCTACCACAGCCAGGGCCTGGAGCTGGAGGCGCATTACGAGGCGCGCCGCCTGCTGGCCAGCGCCTCCCTGGCCTGGATGGAGGGCGAGCACCGCGGCTCCATCCGCGACCCCTGGGCCACCCGCAATCAGCCCCTGATCGACATCGGCGCGCCCAAGGCCGTGCTGGTGCTGGGCGGCAAATGGCCGGCCTGGGGCCTGGTGGCGGGCTGGCAGGGCAAGTTCGTGGCCGCCCAGCGCCAGGTGCCGGACGACGAGATCGTGCCCTACGCCCTGCCGCCCGCGGCCGGCTACGGCCTGCACGGCCTCTTCGCCCAGTGGCAGGGGCGCGGCCGCTGGGCCGATACCCGCGTCAATCTGAGCGTGGACAACTTGCTGAACCGCGCGGTCCAGCCCTATCTGGCCGAGGCCGTGTTTGCGCCGGGGCGCAATATCAAGCTCAGCGTGAGCCAGCGGCTGTAATCAGCGACCCGCCCGCGCGGGCGGCCTCAGCGCCGCTCGCGCTCCGCGATCAGCACCGTGGGGAAGCTCACCGGCAGGGTCTGCGGATAGTCGCGGCTGAAGTGCAGGCCGCGGCTCTCGTGGCGCAGCAGGGCCGAGCGCACGATCAGCTCGGCGCAGTCCACCAGATTGCGCAGCTCCAGCAGGTCGCGGTTGACGCGGAAGTTGGCGTAGTAATCCTCGATCTCGTCGCGCAGCAGATGGATGCGGTGCAGGGCCCGCTCCAGGCGCTTGGTGGTGCGCACGATGCCCACATAGTTCCACATCAAGAGGCGCAGCTCGTCCCAGTTGTGGGCGATCACCACCTGCTCGTCGGCATCCTCCACCTGGCTTTCGTCCCAGGCCGGCAGGGGCGCGGGCGCCAGCTCGGCCTGGCCCACGATATGGTCGGCGCAGGTCTGGCCCAGCACCACGCATTCCAGCAGGGAGTTGCTGGCCAGGCGGTTGGCGCCATGCAGGCCGGTATAGCCGGTCTCGCCCACGGCATAGAGGCCGGGCAGATCGGTCTGGCCGCGCAGATCGCTCACCACGCCGCCGCAGGTGAAGTGCACGGCCGGCACCACCGGGATGGGCTGGCGGGCGATGTCGATGCCCAGGCTCAGGCAGCGCGCATGGATGGTGGGGAAATGGGCCTTCAGGAAGTCCTCGCCCAGATGCGTAGCGTCCAGCCACACATGGTCCAGGCCATGCTTCTTCATCTCGAAGTCGATGGCGCGGGCCACGATATCGCGCGGCGCCAGCTCCATGCGCTCGTCGTGCGCGGCCATGAAGCGCGTGCCGTCGGGCAATTTCAGATGCCCGCCCTCGCCGCGCAGGGCCTCGGTGATCAGGAAGCTGCGCTCCTGTGGGTGGTAGAGGCAGGTCGGGTGGAACTGGATGAACTCCATATTCGCCACCCGGCAGCCCGCGCGCCGGGCCATGGCGATGCCGTCGCCGGTGGAGGTGTCAGGGTTGGTGGTGTAGCGGTAGACCTTGCCGGCGCCACCGGTGGCCAGCACCACGGCACGCGCCGCCAGGGTCTCCACGCGCTGGGCGTCAATGTCCAGGGCGTAGATGCCGTAGCAGCGCGGCGACTCCTGACGCTGCACATGGCGCGAGGTGATCAGGTCCAGGGCCATCCAGCGCTCGCGCAGCGAGATATTGGGATGCGCCTTGGCCGCAGCCAGCAGCTGGTCGTGGATGGCCTTGCCGGTGGCGTCCGCCGCGTGGGCGATGCGGCGCACCGCATGGCCGCCCTCGCGGGTCAGGTGCAGGCCCAGCGGGCCGTCATCGTCCGGCGTGAAGGGCACGCCCTGGCGCACCAGCCAGGCCACCGCGGCCGCGCTGCGCTCGGCGATGAAGCGGGCCGTGGCCTCGTCCACCAGGCCGGCGCCGGCCTCCTGGGTGTCGCGCACATGGCTGTCGATGCTGTCGTCGCTGCCCAGCACGCCCACGATGCCGCCCTGGGCCCAGGCGGTGGCCGCCTCGGTCAGGTCGCGCTTGGCCAGCACCACCACGGGCACCTGATCGGCCAGGTGCAGGGCCACGGTCAGACCGGCCAGGCCGGCGCCAACAATCACAACGGGAGCAGCAGACGTCATCGAGAAGCCGCCCCGCTGAACCGGGTTCATCGGGGCGTCATGAATCAAGGTGGCCCATTCTAAGGAGGGCCGCCCACCGCGGCCTTCAGAGGCTGGTTGCCATAGTCCGGCTGCCGGTCTTGAAGGCGGCGATCAACTCCAGCAAACCCGCCGACTGCTGCTTCAGGCTCTCGGCCGCGGCCGCGCCCTGCTCCACCAGGGCGGCGTTCTGCTGGGTGCCCTGGTCGATGGAGGCCACGGCCTGGTTGACCTGCACGATGCCGCTGTTCTGCTCGGTGGCCGAGGCGTCGATGTCCGTGATCAGCTGGGTCATGCGCTGCACCTGGGCCACCACATCCACCATGGTGCTGCCGGCCTCGCCCACCAGCTGGCTGCCGGCCTCGACCTTGGCCACGCTGTCCTGGATCAGCTGCTTGATCTCGCGCGCCGCCTGGGCCGAGCGCTGGGCCAGGCTGCGCACCTCGCCGGCCACCACCGCAAAGCCGCGGCCCGACTCGCCGGCCCTGGCTGCTTCCACCGCGGCATTCAGAGCCAGGATATTGGTCTGGAAGGCGATGCCGTCGATCACGCCGATGATGTCGCCGATCTGGCGGCTGGAGGCCGAGATCTCGCCCATGGTGCTCACCACGCGGTCCACCACCTCACCGCCGCGGCCGGCCACGACGGCGGTGGAGCGAGCCAGCTCGCTGGCCTGGCGGGCGCTGCTGCTGTTGTGCTGCACCGTAGCCGTCATCTGGTGCATGGAGGCCGCGGTCTGCTGCAGGGCGCTGGCCTGCTGTTCGGTGCGGCGCGAGAGATCCTGGTTACCGGCGGCGATCTCGCCGGAAGCCAGGGCGATGCCGTCGGCCGAGTCACGCACCCGGCTCACCATGGCCAGCAGATTGCCGTTCATCTGCTTGAGCGCGGCCAGCAGCTGACCGGTCTCGTCCTGACGGTCCACCTCGATCTCGGAGCTGAGGTCGCCGGCCGCGACGCTCTTGGCCAGCTGCACCGCGCGGTTCAGGGGTCGCGTCACGGCATTGCTCAAGAGCCAGCCCATCAGCAGGGCCAGTCCGCTGGCGCCCAGCATCAGCAGGCGGTCCCGGGCATAGGACTGCTCGGCCTGCTCGGCATGGCGGCGCGCACTCTTGCGCTCGAGCTCCAGAAAGGCCTGGGCGCTGCCCTGCAGCTGGGCCAGCAGGGGGCGGCATTCGCTGTTCATGCGGCGGATGGCCTCCTCGCGCTGTCCCTCCAGGCTGAGCTTGACGATGGCCAGGGCCACCGGTCCGTAGCGCGACTCCACCTCGCGGATCTGCGCCAGCAGCTGGGTCTCACCGGCGTCGGGCCGCTGGCTGGCCGCAAGGCTCTTGGTCAGGCGTTCCAGCGAGCGCTGCACCAGCTCGTGGGCGGCCAGCACCTCGGTCTTCTCGCTGGCCTGGTCGCTGGCGGCACTCACCAGCACCAGATTGCGTGCCGCAATGGCGCGGCGCGAGGCGCCGCCCTGGATGTCGGTGGCCAGGGCCTCCCGCTCGGCCACGCCGTCCAGGTACTCGGCAAAGCGCTCGTTGGAGCGGTTCAGGGAATGCAGGCCCAGCAGGGCCACCAGCAGCACCAGGGCTGCCAGGCCGCTGAAGCCGAGAAAGAGCTTGGTTTTGACGCGCAGATGCTTGAACGACATACAACCCCCTGTGCTGACTCTGATGTGTACTCATCATCGGCGCCAGGGGGCTTGGGCAACAGCCGGCGATCCCGTCGCCACGGGCCAGGGATTGGCGCAAGCGCCTGTGAGCAAATCACCTACAAGCATGCGTTTCCTCGCTACCGGGCAGGGGGTCTACGCTGCCGAGGACGGGGCGGGTGCTTCCGCTCATGTCCCCCGCCCTTGGCAAGGCCAAGGGCTCCTCCTTGACTTCGCTTCAGCACCCGCCCCTGCCCTCGGCCGGACTTGGCGCCTGCCACCACGCGCAGGCCACGGCCTTGCGGATCAGGACGGCAGTGGGCCTCTCGCAGCGAAGTCAAGGAGGAGGCGTCGGCCGCAGGCCGGCGACGGGGGACATGAGCGGAGGGAGGCCCGCTGGCGGCCTGATCTTCGAGCCCTCGCCCCCCCGGGCTCCTGCTATGCCGGTGAAGAGCAAAACAAAAGGGCGAGGCCCCGGACAGGACCTCGCCCCATGAGGAGCCGCCAGCGGCAGGCTTCAGTGCACCACGCGCCCGAAGCTGAACTCGCCGCCTTCCACGCCCACCGGGATCACATCCTTGGCCCCGAAGCGGCCCTGCAGGATGAGCTTGGAGAGCGGGTTCTCGATGCGCTGCTGGATGGCGCGCTTGAGCGGCCGGGCACCGAACACCGGATCGAATCCCACCTTGGCCAGCTCGTCCAGGGCTTCCTCGCTCACGTCCAGCTTCATCTCCAGCTTGTCCAGGCGGGCCTCGAGCTGGGCCAGCTGGATGCGGGCGATGGACTTGATGTGTGCCGCGCCCAGGGCGTGGAAGATCACCGTCTCGTCGATGCGGTTCAGAAACTCGGGCCGGAAATGGCTCTTGACCTCGCCCCAGACCGCCTCGCGGATCACCTCTTCAGACTCACCCGCCAGCTGCATGATGTGCTGGGAGCCGAGGTTGGAGGTCATCACGATCACGGTGTTCTTGAAGTCCACGGTGCGGCCCTGGCCGTCGGTCAGGCGGCCATCGTCCAGCACCTGCAAGAGCACATTGAACACATCCGGGTGGGCCTTCTCCACCTCGTCCAGCAGCAGCACGCTATAGGGCTTGCGGCGCACGGCCTCGGTCAGATAGCCGCCCTCGTCATAGCCCACATAGCCCGGGGGCGCGCCGATCAGGCGGCTCACCGAATGCTTCTCCATGAACTCGCTCATGTCGATGCGGATCATGTGGTCTTCGCTGTCGAAGAGGAAGCCGGCCAGGGCCTTGCACAGCTCGGTCTTGCCCACGCCCGTGGGGCCCAGGAAGAGGAAGCTGCCCAGGGGCCGGTTGGGATCGGACAGGCCGGCGCGGCTGCGGCGGATGGCATCGGCCACGGCCACGATGGCCTCGTCCTGGCCCACCACGCGCTCATGCAGCTTGGCCTCCATCTTGAGCAGCTTGTCGCGTTCGCCCTGCATCAGCTTGGACACCGGAATGCCGGTGGCGCGCGAGACCACCTCGGCGATCTCCTCGGCCCCCACCAGGGTGCGCAGCAGCTGGGCGCGGCCCGCACCGCCGGCGGCCTTGCCGGTTTCCTTGTCCTGGGCTTCCTTGAGGCGCTTCTCCAGCTCGGGCAGCTTGCCGTACTGCAGCTCGGCCACCTTGTTGAAGTCGCCCTTGCGCTTGAGCTCCTCGATCTGGAACTTGATCTTGTCGATCTCTTCCTTCACATGAGCGCTGCCCTGGGCCTGAGCCTTTTCATGGGTCCAGATCTCTTCCAGGTCGTTGTACTCGCGCTGCAGCTTGAGCAGCTCTTCCTCGATCAGGCCCAGACGGCGCTGCGAGGCCTCGTCCTGCTCCTTCTTGACCGCCTCGCGCTCGATCTTGAGCTGGATCATGCGGCGATCCAGCTTGTCCATGACCTCGGGCTTGGAGTCGATCTCGATCTTGATCTTGGCCGCGGCCTCGTCGATCAGGTCGATGGCCTTGTCGGGCAGGAAGCGGTCGGTGATGTAGCGGTGGCTCAGCTCGGCCGCGGCCACGATGGCCGGGTCGGTGATCTCCACGCCATGGTGCACCTCGTACTTCTCCTGCAGGCCGCGCAGGATGGCGATGGTGGCCTCCACCGTGGGCTCGTCCACCAGCACCTTCTGGAAGCGGCGCTCCAGGGCAGCGTCCTTCTCCACATACTTGCGGTACTCGTCCAGCGTGGTCGCGCCGATGCAGTGCAGCTCGCCGCGCGCCAGGGCCGGCTTGAGCATATTGCCGGCGTCGATGGCGCCCTCGGCCTTGCCCGCGCCCACCATGGTGTGGATCTCGTCGATGAAGAGGATGATGCGGCCCTCGTCGGCGGCCACTTCCTTGAGCACGGCCTTGAGCCGCTCCTCGAACTCGCCGCGGAACTTGGCACCGGCCAGCAGGCCCGCCATGTCCAGCACCAGCACGCGCTTGTCGCGCAGGGAGTCCGGCACCTCGCCGTTGACGATGCGCTGGGCCAGGCCCTCGACGATGGCGGTCTTGCCCACGCCGGGCTCGCCGATCAGCACCGGGTTGTTCTTGCTGCGGCGCTGCAGCACCTGGATGGCGCGGCGGATCTCGTCATCGCGGCCGATCACCGGGTCCAGCTTGCCCTGGCGGGCGCGCTCGGTGAGGTCCAGGGTGTACTTCTTCAGCGCCTCGCGCTGGCCCTCGGCCTCCTGGCTGTCCACCTTCTGGCCGCCGCGCACGGCTTCCACCGCGCTCTCCAGGGCTTTGCGGGTCAGACCATGGCCCCGGGCGATGCCGGCCAGATCGCTCTTGGCCTCGGCCAGCACCAGCAGGAACATCTCGCTGGCGATGTAGTGGTCGCCGCGCTTGGCGGCCTCCTTCTCGGCCGACTGCAGCAGGCCGATCAGGTCGCGGCTGGGCTGGACCTGCTGGCCCTCGCCCTGCACCTGGGGCAGACCGGCCAGGATGCTGTCCAGCGCCGCCTTGAGCGCGGGCACCTTGACGCCGGCACGCTCCAGCAGCGCACGCGGACCGTCCGCCTGGGCCAGCATGGCGCTGAGCAGATGGGCCGGCTCGATATAGGGGTTGTCGCGGGTGACGGCCAGGCTCTGGGCCTCGGCCAGGGCTTCCTGGAAGCGGGTGGTGAGTTTGTCGACTCGCATGGGATGAAATCCTCCGTTGGCGAGCAAGTGGGACCCTGCGCCAGGATTTCAAGCCCGGGATGAGTCTCAGGGCTTGAGCAGGATCAAACGCATCACGGCCATTCCCAGCGCCGCCGCCGCCAGCGAGCCCAGCACATGCGCCGCGCTGTGCGCCAGCGCCCAGCCGAACTGGCCGCGCTGCAGGAGGGCGAGGGATTCACCCGAAAAAGCCGAGAAGGTGGTGAGCCCGCCCAGAAAGCCGGTCACCAGCAGCAGCTTGAGCAGCTCATTGGGCTGGCGGCCGAAATACTCCAGGGCCATGCCGATCAGCAGCCCACCCACCAGGTTCACCAGCAGGGTGCCCAGGGGAAAGCCGGCCCAGCGGGCATTGAGCCAGACCCCGGTCTGCCAGCGCAGCAGGGCGCCGGCGGCGGCGCCCAGGCTCACGGCCAGTGCAGCGGCGGCGCTCATGCGGCGGCATTGGCCGAGCTGATGCCCCAGCGCGCCAGGGCCGCGTCGTCGCTCTCGCGGGCGTCCACCCAGCGGGCGCCCTCGGCCGTGTGCTCCTTCTTCCAGAAAGGCGCCTGGGTCTTGAGATAGTCCATCAGGAACTCGCAGGCCTCGAAAGCCTGGCCACGGTGGCGGCTGGCCACCAGCACCAGCACGATCTGGGCGCCGGGCGCCAGCGGCCCCACACGGTGGATCACCCGCGCGGCGCGGATCTCGAAGCGGCGGAAAGCCTCGTCCACCATGGCCTCGATGGCCGCCTCGGTCATGCCTGGGTAATGCTCCAGCTCCATGCAGCTCAGGCTGCCGCCGCCGTCACGCACCGTGCCCACAAAGCTGACCACGGCGCCCACCTCTCCATCGCTGCCGCGCAGGCGGACGGTCTCGGTGCTGAGGTCGAAATCTTGGGTCTGGATGGCCACACGGGCCGTGCTGTCGGCAGGCATGCCGGGATTGTGGCATCGCCGGCCCCGGACTTCCGGGCGGGGCCGGAGCGTGCGTTTGTTGGCATCTGGCGACCGCTGTGCGGGTCCACCCCGGGCTGCGGGGCCTCACTCTAGTTGTTACATTTTGATGTAGTGAGGGACGGAACAAGAACACGATGACGGCCGAACAGCAGGAGCGGCAGGGCGCGCCCGGGAGCGCGCTGACACGGGACCCCGGCATCGAGACGGTGCTGGAGCAGGGTCGCCGCGACCTCAGCGGCGCCCGCTACCGCGAGGCCTACGACCTCTTCATGCAGGCCAGCCAGCGCGCCCACGATGCCGGCGCCCTGGCCAGCGAAGCCCGCGCCCTGGCCCTGCTGGCCTATGCCGCCGCCACCCTGGGCCACAGCGAGGAAGCCATCGAGACCGCCATGCTGGCCGCCCAGCTGGCGCGCGCCTGCCCCGGGGACCTGACGCTGGAGGTGCAGGTGGGCAACTACCTGGGCATCGCCCTGCTCTGGAACGGCAGCCACGAGGGCGCCGAGGCCGTGCTGGCCCAGACCTATGAGCTGGCCAAGAACGACGGCCGGACCGGCCTGTTCTGGCATCCGCAGATCAACCGCGGGCTCAACGAGGCCTACAAGCGCTTCTCCCTGCGCCATATGAACCGCGAGGCACCGTCGGCGCGGCGCCTGCTGACCCTGCTGGACACCCTGGAGGCCCATGCCGCCACGCGGAGCCCGGGCAGCCGCAGCGATGCCTCTGCGCCCCTGATGGCCGACGGCCTGGGCACCTGGCTGCGCGGCCTGGCCGGTGCCTGGGGCGGTGAACTGGCCGCCGCCCGTGAGCATGAGCAGACCCTGCTGGCCGTCTGCCGCGCCCGCGCCGAGGTGCCCCTGCTCACCGCCATGGCCCACTGGCTGCGCGCCGAGCTGGCCCTGGCCGGCGGCCGTCCCGAAGAAGCCCTGCTGGCCGCGCGCAAGCTGGGCCAGCTCAGCGGCGCCATCCAGCACCAGCCCCTGCAGCGCGTGGCCCTGCTGCTGCAGGCCGATCTGCACGAACAGGGCGGCCGCCCCGACGCCGCCCTGGACTGCCTGCGCCAGCACCAGCTGCGCGAGCACCAGCTGCGCCAGGTCAGCATGCACCACCGCCGCAATGTGGCGGCCCTGCGCTTCGAGCTGCGTCAGCACAAGCAGGAGGTGCAGCACCTCAAGCACAGCACCGAGCTGCTGCAGCGCCTCTCGATGGAAGACGCGCTCACCGGCCTGGCCAACCGCCGCGGTCTGGAGCGCCTGCTGGGTCAGGCCCTGGCCTCGCGCCTGGCCCATGAGCCGCTCTTCGTGGCCGTGGTGGACGTGGACCAGTTCAAGGCCGTGAACGACTGCCACTCGCACCAGATCGGCGACCAGGTGCTCAAGGCCCTGGCCAGCCTTTTCCAGCAGCTGCTGCGCGCGGGCGATATTGCCGGCCGCTGGGGCGGGGACGAGTTCGTGCTGGGCTTTCGCGCCGCCGACGAGCCCCAGGCCCAGGGCGTGGTGGAGCGCCTGCGCCGCGCGGTGCAGCTGCACCCCTGGCATGCGCTGGCGCCAGGCCTGTGCGTCAGCGTGAGCCTGGGCCTGACCCAGGCCCGCCCCGAGGACGATCTGGAGGCTCTGCTGCTGCGCAGCGACCTCGGCATGTACGCCCACAAGCGCCGCCAGGCACCGCCGCCCGCGCCCCAGCCGCTATAGTCGGCCCATGCCTCGCGCTTCGCTGACCCTCAGCAAGAAACCCTCGAAAAAGCAGCCGCTCGTCTGACCGGCGCTGCTGCCGTGCTCGGATGAGCCGGCAGCCCCAGGCCCCGAGGCGCACCGCCCCGACACGGCCCCCCTTCCGACTCTTCGCCGCGCACGGTTGTCCTGGTCAACACCCACAGGAGAACCCCGTGTCCCTCGCCCACTCGCAGTCAACGTCCACCGCCGGCGCCGATCGCCATGCCGCCTATCGCGGCCTCTGGATCCCCCTGGTCACCCCCTTCCGGCACGAGGCCATAGACCACCAGGCCCTGCAGCGCCTGGTGCGGCATCTGGGCGCCTGTGGCGTGCGCGGTTTCGTGGCCTGCGGCAGCACCGGCGAGGCGGCCCTGATGGAGCCTCACGAGCAGGACGCGCTGCTGGCCACCGTCTGCGAGGCCGCGGCGGGGCTGCCAGTGATGGTGGGCGTCTCGGGCATGCGGCCCGGCGGTGTGGCCGCCCGCATGCAGACCCTCGCCAAGCAGTTCCCGGTGCATGCCTTCCTGCTGCCGCCGCCCAGCTATATCCGCCCCTCCCAGACCGGGCTGCTGCACTTCTTCGAGGCGATTGCCGATCAGGCGCCCGCGCCCCTGGTGCTCTATGACATTCCCTACCGCACCGGCGTGAAGATCGAGCTGCCCACCCTGCTGCAGCTGGCGGCGCATCCGCGCATCCAGGCCTTGAAGGACTGCGGCGGCCAGCTGAGCGCCACCCAGGCCCTGATCCAGGACGGCCGCCTGGCCGTGCTGGCGGGCGAGGACCATGCGGTGTTCAGCACCCTGGCCCTGGGCGGCGCGGGCGCGATCACGGCCAGCGCCCATCTGCTCACCCCCGCCTATGTGGCCCTGGTGCAGGCCCTGGCCGAGGATCGCATCGAGCCCGCGCGCGCGCTCTGGCAGCGCCTGGCCCGCTTGATCGGTCTGTGCTTTGCCGAGAGCAATCCCGCCCCGCTCAAGGCCCTGCTGGCCCAGCAGGGCTGGCTGCACAACGAGCTGCGGGCACCGCTGCAGCCGGCCACGCCGGGTCTGCTGGCCTCGCTGCTGGAGGCCGAGGCGCAGGCGCGCGAGCAGTTGGGCGAGCTGGGCACGGCGCTGACGAGCTAGGGCGGACAATGCGGGTCCGATGACCACGCGCTCCGCCTGCCCACGACGCCGCCGCCTGATCGAGCTGCTGGCGCTCACCGCCACCGGCCAGGCCGGTTCCGCGCGCGCCGCGCCCGCCGCTGCGGCCGAATGGCGCATCGGCAGCTCGGCGGCACTGAGCGGCCCGGCCGCCCAGCTGGGCCTGCGCTACCACGCCGGCATCCGGGCCCAGCTGGCGCTGGTCAACCAGCAGGGCGGCATCCAGGGCCACAAGCTGGTGCTGGACCTGCGGGATGATGGCTACGAGCCCGAGCGCGCCGAGCTCAACACCCGCCAGCTGGTGGAGGATCCACGGGTGCTCCTGCTCTTCGGCTATGTGGGCACGCCCACCAGCCGCGTGGCCCTGCCCTATCTGAAGCGTCATGGCATCGCTTTCCTGGGCGCCTACACCGGCGCCGGCATGCTGTACGAGCCCCGGCCGGAGCAGGTCTTCACCGTGCGCGCCAGCTACGAGGACGAGTCCCTGGCCCTGGTCAACGCCATGCAGCGCGACGGGGTGAAACGTTTCAATGTGCTGCTGCAGGCCGATCCCTTCGGGCGCGCCGGCCTGGAAGCCATCCGGGTGGCGGCGGAGCAGCAGCGGCTGGCGCTGCAGGCCTCGTCCACCGTGCGCCGCAACTCCACCCAGGTCACGGAAGCGCTGGACGCCCTGATAGCCCGCGATCCGGCCGACGCCGTCTTCATGATCAGCAGCTATGCCAGCTGCGCGGCCTTCATCCGTCAGGCGCGCCAGCGCGGCTACCAGGGGCGCTTCTACCTGCTGTCCTTCGCGGGCCTGGAGCCGCTGCAGCAAGCCCTGCAGGGCGATATGCGCAAGGTCCGCATGGCCCAGGTGGTGCCCAGCCCGCATGACGCCAGCCTGCCCCTCACCGCCGCCTACCAGAGGGCCATGCGCGCCCAGGGCGACCGGCAGTTCGACGCCATCAGCTTCGAGGGCTATATCGCGGCCCGCGTGCTCTGCGAGGCGCTGCGCCGGGCCCGGCTGCCCATGAGCCGCGAAGGGCTGCAGCAGGCGCTGGAAGCCCTGGGCACGCTGGACCTCGGTGGCCTGCGCCTGAACTACGGCGCGGGTTCGCAGCGCGGCAGCGCGCTGGTGCTGGTGCGCTGAACCCGCGCGGGGCCAAGCTCAGACGCCGGCCTGCAGCTCGAAGTCCAGCAGCACCTCGTCCTGCACCGCCAGCAGGCCGCCCGGCAGGGCAAAGGGCTGCAGGCCCAGCGCGCTGTGGCGCAACACCAGGGCGCCCGCCAGACGTGGCGCCCCCGGCTCGCCGCTCAGGCGCAAGGCCACATCGGACTCGTGCTGGTGCGCCCCGCGCTGCCAGCGCACCCGGGCCGCCAGGCGCGGCGGCTCGCCGCGCAGGGCCAACAGGTCCAGGCGCAGCACGGGGTGGCGCTGCGCATCCACACCGCGCGGGCCCAGCAGATTGGCCCGGGTGGCGGCCACGGCCGCCTCGTCCAGCGGGCTGGCAAAGGCGGGGCCGGCGGCCGCGCGCTCGGCGGGTGTGTCCAGCTCGATGTCTTCCCAGCGCAGGCGCAGCGCAGCGCGGGCCGCGGCCAGGGTGCCCGGGCCCTCGATCAGGTCCGGCCACCACAGCCAGCCCTCGAAGCGCGGTACGGCGATCACATGGTTGTGACCCAGGCGGGCCAGACTGCCCGCGCGGAACACATAGACCCGCAGCCGTGAGCGCTCGGGCTGCAGGCGCAGCAGGCGGCCCGCGCCACGGGGCGGCTGCTCGACGAACTCGGGTGGCCAGGGCGGACTCGCCTCGAGCTCGGCGCCCGCGGGCGGCTCCGGCGCGCTGGCGCAGCCGGCCAGGGCGGCGCCCAGGGCCAGCAGGCAATGGCGGCGCGCGATCATGCGCCCTCTCCCGCGGCCTCGCCAAGCGCTTGCAGCGCCGCCCGGTCCAGCAGCTCGATCTCACCATAGCCCAGGGCCAGCAGGCCCTGCGCGGACAGGGCCTGCAAGGCCTTGCTCACGCTCTGCCGGCTCACGCCCAGCATCAGGGCCAGCTGCTCCTGCGGCAGGCGCAAGGGTCGCGGCGCGCCACCGGGCGCGCGCTGGCCATAGCCCTGGTCCAGCAGCAGCAGGCGCTTGGCCAGGCGCTGCGGCAGGGGCAGGCGGGCAATGTCCTCCAGCACCTCGAAGCTCAGGCGCAGCTTGAGGCAGGCCAGCACCGCCAGATCGCGCCAGCAGGCCGGATGCTGCGCCAGCCAGGCCAGCAGGCCGGCGTGCGGCACCAGCCAGACCTGGCTGGGCCCTTCAGCCACCGCGTCATGGGTGCGCGGCCGGCCGTCCAGCAGGGAGATCTCGCCGAACCACTGGCCCGGCTCCAGCCAGGCCAGCAGGCTGGGCCGGCCATCGGCCTGGGCCGCGCCCACCTGCAGCGCGCCCGAGAGCACGCAGCACAGGCCCTCGGGCCGGTCGCCGCGCTCGAACAGGGCCTGGCCCGCGCCCAGGGCCACACGGCGGCCCGCGCCGCGCAGATAGTCCTGCAGGGCCGGCGCGCAGGCGGCAAACCAGGGGTGGCCGCGCATCAGGGCGTCTTCGGCCGGGCTCAGGCTGGAGGGAGAGGCGGATGGGCTCATGGGGAAAGCTCGGGGGCGGGCGGCTCGCCACGGGGCGCCAGTTTGTCGGAAATTTGACAGTCCTGCGCCGGGACGCACACTAGCATCCGCTGCCACGCCGACAAGAACCCACAACGAGGAGACGCTCATGGCCGCCAGTCCCTTCCGCCCCGCCCTGGACCTGATGGTGCAGTACGCCCGCTACCACCGCGACCGCCGCAATATCGCCACGCATTTCATAGGCATCCCGCTGATCGTGTTTGCCATCGGCGTGCTGATGGGGCGGGCCCAGTTCAGCCTGGGCGATCTGAGCCTGAGTGCCGCCTGGCTGTTCTGGGCGCTCACCACCCTCTGGTACCTGAGCCGCGGTGCCCTGCTGCTGGGCGCGGCCACGGCCGCGGTCAACGGCCTGCTGATCGCCCTGGCCGCACCGCTGGCCAGCCACAGCCTGAGCAGCGCCAGCTGGCTGGCCTGGGGGGTGGGCAGCTTTGTAGTGGGCTGGGTCTTCCAGTTCGTGGGCCACTACTACGAGGGCAAGAAGCCGGCCTTTGTGGATGACCTGGTGGGCCTGCTGGTGGGGCCCATGTTCGTCGTGGGCGAGGCCCTGTTCGCCCTGGGCCTGCAGCGCAGCATGCTGGCCGAAATCGAGCGCCAGGCCGGCCCCACCCATCTGCGCGATCTGACCCGTCCCGCCGCGTGAGCGCAGCGCCCGACAAGACCACCGGCCCCGTGCTGGTGATGGGCGCCGGCTCGGTGGGCTGCTTCCTGGGCGGCGTGCTGGCCCGGGCCGGCCACGAGGTGCATTTCGTGGCCCGGCCCCGGGTACTTAACGCCCTGCGCAGCCAGGGCCTGCGCCTGAGCGATCTGGAAGGGCGCTCGCAGCACCTGCCGCCCGAGACCCTGCATCTGCACGAGCAGCCGCCCGCCGGCCTGCGCCCGGCCCTCAGCCTGCTGTGCGTGAAGAGCGGGGCCACCGCCGAAGCCGCGCGCCAGCTGGCCGCCGCCCTGCCGCCGGGCAGCGTGGTGGCCTCCATGCAGAACGGCGTGGGCAATGTGGAGCGCGCCCGCGAGGCCGCGCCGGGCCTGGTCTGGCGCGCCGGCATGGTGCCCTTCAATGTGGCCGAGCTGGCCCCCGGCCACTACCACCGCGGCACGGCCGGCGGCCTGGCCGCCGAGCGCGATCCGGCGCTGGAAGCCTTGCGCCCCGCGCTGGACGGCTTCGGTATCACCCTGCGTCTGCACCGCGATCTGCGCCCCGTGCAATGGGGCAAGCTGCTGATCAATCTGAACAACCCGGTGAACGCGCTCTCGGGCCGCCCCCTGCGAGCCCAGCTGCTGGAGCGCGGCTACCGGCGCTGCTTCGCAGCCCTGCAGACCGAGGCGCTGGAGGTGCTGCGCCAGGCACGCATCGAGGTGGCGGCCGTCACGCCCGTGCCGCCCGAGCGCTTTGCCAGCCTGCTGCGCCTGCCCACGCCCGTCTTCCGCCTGCTGGCCGCGCGCATGCTGCGCATCGATGCCCAGGCCCGCTCCAGCATGGCCGATGACCTGGCCCTGGGCCGCAAGACCGAGATCGACGCGCTGTGCGGCGAGGTGGTGCGCCTGGCCCGGCGCGAGGGCCGCCAGGCCCCGCTGAATGCCCGCATGCAGGCCTTGGTGGAAGCCTGGACCCAGCGGCCCCGGCCCTATGGGCCGCGGGAGCTGGAAGAGGCGTTGGGGCTGAGGTAGTTCAGACGCTGCAGGCGCGCCAGGCCGGACTCAGGCAAAGATCCAGTACAGCAGCCCCAGGATCAGGGCCCATTTGCCGATGTAGTAGGCCGGGCGGCTCTTGGCCTTGAGGGCCTTGCCCCACAGGCGCACCTGGTAGGCGTAGTAGAAGAACTTGTTGAGCGCGCCCACGGGCTCGCCTTCCACGTTCTGGGTGGCGGCGGCTGTCATGACCACGCGGCCGAAGAGGCGGTTGAGCCAGCGCATGGGCGCGAAATACAGGGGGCGCTCCACATCGCAGAACAGGATCACGCGCTGCTGCTCGGTGCTGTTTTCGGCGTAGTGGATGAAGGTCTCGTCGAACATCACCGCCTCGCCGTCCTTCCAGTGGTAGCGCTGGCCATCCACCTCGATGAAGCAGCCGGGCGAGTTGGGCGTGGTCAGGCCCAGGTGATAGCGCAGCGAGCCGGCATAGGGGTCGCGGTGGCGCACCAGGCGGCTGCCCGGCGGCAGGGAGGCGAACATGGCCGCCTTGACGCTGGGGATCTGGCGCAGCAGTTCCACGGTCTTGGGGCACATGGCCTGGGCCGAGGCCAGGTCCTGGCCGTACCACTTCAGGTAAAAGCGCTTCCAGCCGGTGCGGAAGAAGCTGTTGAAGCCGATGTCGTTGTAGCTGGAGGCGGCCTTGATCTGGCCTTCGTCATTGAGCTTGAGCGCCTCCTCGCGGATCACTTCCCAGTTGCGCTGCAGCAGCTCCAGCTCCTTGAACTCGCGTGTGTCCAGATAGGGTGTGGCGGGGGCGCGCGAGAACAGGTACATCAGGGCATTGACCGGGGCGATCAGCACCGTGAAGTCGGTCAGGGCCCGGGCCAGGCGGAAACGCACCTTGCCGCGGTAATGGGCATAGAGCGCCGAGGCGATGAAGATCATCAGCACCCAGTAGCGCAGCGGAATCGAGGACATCGGTGCGGCCTTGTGGAGAATCGGTAACAGACCGCAATTATCGGCCCTGACGGCCCAAGGCCGGGTGAAGCGGCCTATCCCAGGCGGCCCAGGATCACGCTGGAGGCCTTGAACAGGGCCAGGGCCGGCTGGCCCTCGCTCAGTGCCAGCTCGTCCAGGCTGGTCTGGGTGATGGTGGCGGCCAGGGTCTGGCCGCCACCGATGTCCAGCAGCACCTCGGCATTGACCGCACCGGGGCGCAGAGCCGTCACCCGGCCGCGCAGCTGGTTGCGGGCCGAGAGGCGCAGGGCCGGTGTCTGCCCCGCCTCATCCGCGGGCAGGTGGGCGATCATCACCGCGCCGGCCTGCACCAGGGCAAAGGCCTCGGCGCCCACCTGCAGGCCCAGTTGCTCGGTGCTTTCATGGCTGATGATGGCCACCAGTGTGGCCCCGCCGGGCAGGCTCAGCAGCAGCTCATCATTCACGGCGCCGCGGGTGCAGGCGCTGATGCGGCCCAGAAACTGGTTGCGCGCACTGGTTCTCATGGTCAGCATCCTGAGCAGGGGGAAGTCCTGGCCCAGCTCACCGCCCTCCTCGCTGAGCTGGTGCACAAAGCGCTGGTGCAGGGCCTGCAGCCGGGCATAGCGCGCCACCAGCTGCTCGCCGCGCGCGGTCAGGCGGGTGGAGCCGCCGCCGCGCCCGCCGGCGCTGCGCTCCAGCAGGGGCTGGCCGGCCACATTGTTCATCTGCTCCACCGCGTCCCAGGCCGCCTTGTAGCTCAGGCCCACGGCCTTGGCCGCCTGGCTGATGGAGCCCAGGACCCCGATCTCGCGCAGCAGGGCCAGGCGCAGCTCGCCGCCCAGCTTCTCGCCGCCCAGGCTCAGCACCAGACTGGCCTCCAGGGACAGGGCGCCCGCGCCGGTGTCAGACTTGCCCGCGCTCACAGCAGCCGCCCCTGGTCCATGCGCAAGACCTGCTCGGCCAGGGCCTCGGCGTCTTCCTCGTCGTGGGTGATCAGCAGCATGGGCAGATCCAGGCCCTGCAGCAGGCCCAGCAGCTCCTGGCGCAGGCGGCGGCGCAGGGGGCTGTCCAGGGCGGCGAAGGGCTCGTCCAGCAGCAGGGCCTGCGGGGCACCCACCAGGGCGCGGGCCAGGGCCACGCGCTGGCGCTGGCCGCCGGAGATCTGCTCGGGGTAATGCTCGGCCAGCTCGCTCAAGCCCAGGGTCTGCAGCCAGCGCGTCAGCTCGGGATGCGCCAGTTGGCGCGGCGGATTGCGCCAGCCCCCGGCCAGGCCGAAGGCCACGTTCTGCCGCACCGTGAGATGGGGAAAGAGCGCGTAGTCCTGGAACACATAGCCCAGGCGGCGCTCGCGGGCCGGCAGGTTCAGGCCCCGGGCGCTGTCCTGCAGATCACGCCCCTGCAGGCGCACATGGCCGGCATCGGCGCGGGCCAGGCCGGCGATGATCTTCAGGGTCTGGCTCTTGCCCGCGCCCGAGGGGCCCAGCAGCACCAGGCGCCGCGCGTCGCCGGCAAAGCGGGCCTGCAGCTCGAAGCGCCGGCCGGCCTGCTCGAAGACGCGCCGCACATCCACATCCCAGATCACCGCGCCAGCCCTCCCCCGGCCACGCGGCCCGGCGCCAGGCGCCCCGCGCTGAGCAGCACCACGATGCAGGTGATGGAGGTCACCAGCACCAGGACATTGGCCGTGGCGTCCTGCCCGGCCTGCACGGCCTCATAGACCGCCACCGACAGGGTCTGGGTCTTGCCCGGGATGCTGCCGGCCACCATCAGGGTGGCGCCGAACTCGCCGGTGGCGCGCGCAAAGGCCAGCAGCAGGCCGGCCAGGATGCCGCGCCAGGCCAGGGGCAGGGTCACGCGGAAGAACACCGCCAGCTCCGACAGGCCCAGCACCCGCGCCGCCTGTTCCAGCTGCGGGTCCACGCCCTCGAAGGCCGCCCGCGCCGACTTGAAGACCAGGGGGAAGGCCACGATGGTGGCGGCGATCACCGCCCCCTGCCAGGTGAAGATCAGAGTGATGCCGAACTCGGCCTGCAGCCAGGCGCCCAGCGGGCCCTTGCGCCCGATCAGCACCAGCAGGTAGTAGCCCAGCACGGTGGGCGGCATGACCATGGGCAGGGTCAGGAGCGCGTCCAGCAGCTCGCGCCCCGGAAAGCGCAGCCGCGCCAGCGCAAAGCCCACGCCCACGCCCAGCAGCAGGTTCAGGGCCGTGGCCCAGCCCGCCACCTTGAGCGTGAGCAGCAGGGGGACCCAGGCCTCCTGCATCAGGGCTTGCCGAAACCGTACTTCGCCAGCACGGCCTGGGCCGGCGGGCTCAGCAAAAAGGCCACGAACTTCTGTGCCTCGGCCGCCCGGGGGCTGGCAGCCACGGGCGCGGCGGGGTACAGCACCTGGCTCTCGGTGGGCACGGTCAGGGCCAGGCGCACCTTGTCGGCCATCAGGGCCGCATCGGTGCCGTAGACAAAGCCGGCATCCACCTCGCCGCGGGCCACATAGTCCAGGGCCTGGCGCACATTGTTGGCACCAATCATCTTGGGCTCCACCGCAGCCCAGAGCTGGGCCTTCTCCAGCACCGCCTTGGTGTAGCGGCCCACGGGCACGCTGGCCGGCAGGCCGATGGCGATGCGCGCATAAGCCGGCTGGGCCAGCTCGCTCACCGCCTTGGGCACGGCCTTGGCCGCGGCGGGCACGATCACCACCAGGCTGTTGGAGACGAAGTTGCGGCGCTGCTCGGCCTTGACCAGGCCCTGCTGCTGCGCCTGGTCCATGGTCTCCTGGTCGGCGCTGGCCAAGACATCGGCCGGCGCACCCTTGGCGATCTGCTGCAGCAGGGCGCCCGAGGCGCCGAAGTTGAACTGCACCTTGCTGCCCGGGTGCTGGGCCTCATAGATCGGGCCCAGCTCGCGGAAGGCATTGCTCAGGCTGGCCGCGGCCGAGACGGTGAGCTCCGCCGCCAGGGCGCTGCCCCCGAGCCCCAAGCCCAGCACCAGAGCAGCCAGACGTGGCAAGGGGCGAGCAAGGCGATGACGGCAGGACATGGGCAGCACTCCGGGACAGGTGTTTTCGTTATGTAGCAGTGTACATATCGCTGACCAAGACGTGGGGGCGGGGCGAATGGAGAAAACGCTGGAGCGTGCGAGGGGCAGCTGCGGCGGGGAGCGCTCAGCCGGCCTCGCCCCAGAACTGCAGCACGGTCTCGGGCCCGGGCTTGCGCGCGGGGCCGGCCGGCTTCTTGGCCGGCGTGCCCAGGGCCAGCCAGCCCACCAGGGTCTCGCCGGGCGCGCAGAAGGCGGCGGCGATCTGCGGGTTGCGCACCTTGGCGCCGCTGAGCATCTTGCCGCCATAGCCCAGCAGATGGGCCGCACTCATGAACTGCGCCAGAGCGCCGCCCAGGGCCACCCACTGCTCATGCGCCGGCACCTGGGGGTGACCCAAATCGATGCGGGCCACGATGGCCACGCTCACGGGCGGGCGCAGGGCCCGCTCGGCGTCCAGCTGGGCGCCCTCCTCGCCCTTGCCGGCGGCGCGCGCCGCCTCGGCGAAAAGCGCGGCCATGCGCTGACGCGCCGCGCCACGCACGACCTTGAAGCGCCAGGGGGCCAGCTCGCCATGGTCGGGCGCGCGCAGGGCCGTCTGGGCCATCAGGCGCAGTTCCTCATCGCTGGGGCCGGGCTCCAGCAGATGCTTGGGGCCCACCGAATAGCGCTCCAGCAAGGCCTGCAGGCCGGGCGGCAAGGCGCCATCGGATGGGGTCGGGTCTTGCTGGCTCTCTTGCTGACTCACTTGCTGGCTCATAGGCCGCGCTCCAGGCGCTGGAGCTCGTCCAGCGTGTTCACATTCACAAAATCTTCGGCCGGCTCGAAGAGCGGCTCCACGCAGCGGTGCCGGGCCAGCCACTGGCCCACCTTGTGCTCGCCCGCGGCCAGGCTGCGTTCCAGGCTTTCGGCCAGGCCCTCGCAGCGCATCAGGCAGAAGACGGGCTGGCGACGGGGCACACCGGCCCCATCGCGCAGGCTCACCACGGCGATCTGGGCCTGGGCCTCCAGCAGGGCCGCGGCCAGGCGCGCGGCCAGATCGGCCGGGAAGCGCGGCGAGTCGCAGGGCACGCTCAGCAGATAAGGCGTCTGGCAATGCTGCAGCCCGCTGAGCAGGCCGGCCAGGGGGCCGGGATAGTCGGCCTGGGCATCCGGCCAGACGGGTACGCCCAGGGCGGCATAGGCAGCCAGATGCCGGTTGGCGCTGATCATCAGCGAGCCCACCTGGGGCGCCAGCCGCTGCAGCGCATGCTGGGCCAGCGGCTGGCCCAGATAGGGCTGCAGGCCCTTGTCCACGCCGCCCATGCGGCTGCCACGACCGCCGGCCAGGACCAGGCCGGTGATCTCTGCGGGACCCATGGAGACGCGGCTCATGCGGCGATGGCGGAGGGGAATGGGAGTCGAACCCACCCGGCAGCGCGTGGCGCCACCCACCGGGTTTGAAGCCCGGCCGACACACCGGTGTCGTCTCCCCTCCGCAGTGCGCGCGCCGTGGTGGCGCGCCCCAAGCAAACCGAAATCATGCCCTGCTTTCCGCGGCGAACAGGGTGGACTCGCTGCGCAGCTTGTGCACATCGCCCACCCGGCGCAGCAGGCCCACGCGGTCGAAGTATTCCAGGATCTGGATCGCACGCTTGCGGCCCAGGCCCGTGGCATCGCGGAAGGCCGCGGCCAAGACCTGACCCTCGCTGCGCGCCGCGATCTCGCGCGCCGTGGCCGCCAGTCTGCGCATATGGCCCAGGTCGTAGTAGAGGTCTTTCACCACTTGATGCACCTCGCCCTGCTGGGCCAGGCGAGCCAGGGTGGTGCGCATCAGGGCCTCGGGCTCGGCGCTGTCGCGCGCCAGATCACGGGCCCAGGCGCCCTCGAAACCGGCCTGGGCCAGCTGGGGCGCCACCTTCTGCGCGATGCGCTGCTCGGCGGCCGAGAGCCGCACCCCATGCTCGGGCAGGTGCACAAAAGCCCCGCGCAGGGCCAGCACACCCTGCTCGCGCAGGCGGGCCAGCAGGCCGCGCCACAGGGGCTCGGGCAGGCGCGGCGCCGTCAGGCGGCGCAGGCGCGCGGCCTCGGGCCCCAGCTCATCGGGCTGGCGGGCATGGAAGTCGCGCAGCGCGGCCAGCAGCTTGTCGGCGAGCTGGGCCGCGGCGGCCTCGGACAGAGCCCAGGCGGCCTCGCCCTCCTCCACCCGCAGGGCCGCGGCGATCTCGGGCAGGGCCTCGCGGCGCAGGCCCTCGGCGCGGGCAAAGCGCGCCAGGTCCAGGCCCAGGGGCGCGGCCTGCAGCAGGGTCTGCAGGCGCTGAGCGGGCTCGGGCGCCTGCAGGGCCGCCAGCTCGGCCAGGCGCTCGGGCGTGCGGCGGTAGCGCGTGGGCGCAAAGGGATCGAGCACCACGCCGCCGGCCAGGGTGCGGCTGGCCGAGGCATCGCGCAGCACCACGCGGTCGCCGCGCCAGGCACCCACGGGCTCACGCAGCACCAGCTGCACCAGGGCTTCGGCGCCGGGCTGGAGCTGATCGCCCTCCAGCAGGGCCACGCTGCCCAGCACCGCGCGCGCGCCCAGATGCACATGCACGGGCGTGCCCGAACGCAGGGCCTTGGCCTCGCCGGGCCACAGGCGCAGTCGCGCATCCAGGCGCTCGGTGGCCAGGGCCACGGCGGGCTCGCACAGCCACTGCCCCCGCTCGATCTCGTCCTTGGCCAGGCCCGCCAGATTGGCGGCGCAGCGCTGGCCGGCCTGGGCCGCCTCCACCGCCTGGTTCTGCGCATGCAGGCTGCGCACGCGGGCGCGCCGGGCGCGGCTATCGGGCGCCAGGGCCAGCTCCTCGCCCAGGCGGGTGTGTCCCGCATGCACGGTGCCGGTGACCACGGTGCCCACGCCGTCCAGGCTGAAGGCGCGGTCGATGGCCAGGCGGAAGGCCTGCCCACGCTCGGCCGCGCCCTGCCGCGCGGCCGCATGCGCCCGGGCGGCGGCCAGCAGATGCTCGCGCAGCGCGGCCAGGCCCTGGCCCGTGGGCGCGCTGACCTCGAACACCGGCGCCCCGGCCAGGCCGCTGCCCGCCAGCAGGGCCGCGATCTCGCCGCGCAGGGCCGCCAGACGTTCTGCATCGGCCCGGTCGCATTTGGTGATGACGACCGCGCCGCGCGCGAGGCCCAGCAGGCTGAGCACGGCCAGGTGCTCACGGGTCTGGGGCATCACGCCGTCATCGGCCGCCACCAGCAGCAGGGCATGGTCGATGCCGGTGGCCCCGGCCAGCATGGTGTGGACCAAGCGCTCGTGGCCGGGCACATCGATGAAGCCGATGCGCTGGCCATCGGCCGGAATGTCCAGGAAGGCGTAGCCCAGCTCGATGCTAATGCCGCGCTTCTTCTCTTCCGGCAGGCGGTCGGTGTCCACCCCGGTGAGGGCCCTCACCAGGGTGGTCTTGCCGTGGTCGATATGTCCTGCGGTGCCGACGATCATGGGCGGTTCACGAGGGGGCTCAGATTTCCTTGGCGGAGATCGTGTACTTGAAGCTGTCGGGGGCCAGCTCATCGAAGCGGCCGCTGCGATTCTCGCCCTGCGGGTACATCAGGAAGGGCAAGGTGGTCTTGGACGCGCTGCCGGGCAGGCGCAGGTCATGGCCGGTGTTGTAGGCCACCCAGTTACCTTCCCAGGCGCCGAACAGGCCCTTGTTGATGGGCGCGATCAGCGGATGGGCCGGGTCCTTGATCCATTCCGGCGTTTCCTGGCGCATGACCTTGAGCACGTCGGCGGGGTCCATGGCCACCCAGCCATAGGCCTTGAGGAAGACCTCGGCGCGGCAGTGCTGCGCGCCCTTGAGGCTGGCCGAGTTGGCGCCCAGCTCGCGGTAGCCGAAGGCCGAAGGCGCCAGGCGCAGGCCGTAGACATCACGGGCCGGCACGCCCACGGCGCGGCACAGGCCCACGAAGATGGCGTTGAGGTCGGCGCACTTGCCGCCCAGATTGCCGGTCTCCAGCATGGTGCGCACATCGCCGGTGCCGCAGCCCCGGGTCTTGGGCTCGCGGTGGGCCTTGGCGATCACCCAGCGGTAGATGGCCTGGGCCTTCTCCACATCGGTCCGGGCGCCCTGGGTGGCTTCCAGCGCGGTCTTGAGCACCAGACCGTCCACCGGCACCAGCTCGGTGGCGGCCAGATGGGCGCGCAGCACCGCGGGGTCTTCGCTCACGCGCCCCGGGCGGCTCCAGTCCACCGCGCGGCTCTGGGTCTGCACGCGGCTGACCAGGGTCAGGGTGGGCGTCTTCACCGACTCGGGGAACTCGGCATAGAGCATGCGCACGCCGCGCGCCGGGTCGGACACGATGCGGCTGACGCTGGCATTGCCGGTCCAGCTGTGGTCCAGGCTGCGCTGGTAGTCGGTCTCGATATCGGGCAGGGGCAGCCAGAGCTTGGTCTGGCCCTGCTGGTCGGCCACGCTGACCTCGAGGCTCATCTCGAAACGGCGCCAGGCGCCGGGCTGGGGCGCGAAGCGGCGCTCGCCGCCCGCAGCCGGCGCAGCGGCCTGAGCCTGGGCAAGACCCGGCACCAGGCTGGCGCCCACGCCGGCGGCGACGGCCTGCATCAGATGACGACGATTGAGTTGACTCATGGCTTCTCCTTGGAAGATGTTGTTCAGCCCAGCAGGGCCTCGATCCACTGTCGCGCCTGAGCGCCGGTCCAGTCCAGCTCGCCGATCACCGAGAAGGCCGCCCGGCCGTCCCGCGCGATCAGCACGCTGGTGGGGAAGATGCGCACACCATAGGCCCGGGCCACGGCGCCATCGGCATCGCGCAGCATGGGCAGGCCCACCGGCATCTGCTGCAGAAAGCGGCGCATGGCGGCGTCGGTCTCGCGGTGATTGACGGCCAGCACCTGCAGGCCGCGCGCCTCGTACTTCTGCGCCAGCAGCTCCAGCGAGGGCATCTCGCTGCGGCAGGGCTCGCACCAGCTGGCCCAGAAGTTCAGCAGCACCACCTTGCCGCGGGCCTGGGCCAGCTCGAAGCCCGGGCCCTCGAAGCCGGGCAGCGACACCGGCGGCGTGGGCGTGCGCGCGGGCCAGGGCCGGCGCAGCGCGCCGTCCAGGGTCTGGGCGCGGGCGGTGCCGGCCAGGGGCAGGCAGGCCGCCGCAACACCGGCCATGAGCCGGCGGCGGCGCCACGAGACCTGGAGCTGCGGCGCGCGAGCGCTCATCCGAACATGTCCTCGTACAGGCCCGAGGCCCAGGCCATGTCCTTGACCACCAGCTCGGGGCGACGATCGTTGTCGTCGATCTGCTGCTGGGTGATCTCGCCCTTGGCGTTGAGCGCGTAGTCGAAGAGCACGGCGACAGCCTCGCGCGGCTCGCCGTTGACCATCATGAAGCAGAGGTTGTCGGGCAGCGCCGCTGGGGCCTCGCGGCCGGCCAGCTGCTCGGCGATGTAGCGCGCCACGATGCGGCCGTGGCGGTTGGCCACATGGCCGGCCTTGGGGTAGTACTGGAAGCTGGGCGAGACGGTGCCCACGGCGTCGCCGATCACGTAGACGCTGGGATCGTCCTTGAGACGCAGGCGCAGCGGGTCCAGATCGGCCCAGCCGCTGGGCTTGCCGGCGGCGTTCAGGCCCACGGCCCCGGCCTTCCAGGCCAGGTCACCGGCCTGGTGCGGGGACATCAGCACCGCATGGTCGAACTTCATGTCGCCGGCCTTGGTCTTGATGCGCTTGGCAAAGGGATCGACCTCCTGCACATGCGCATTGGGCACATAGGTGATCTGGTCCTTGTAGAGCTCGGCAAAGGCGGCCTTGAAGCCCGCGCCGATGGGGCGCACATCGTCCTTGTGGTCCAGGATGGTGATGTGTCCCTTGATCTTGTTCTTCTTGAAGTACCAGGCGATCAGGCAGGCACGCTCATAGGGGCTGGGCGGGCAGCGCTGGGGCGGCGGCGGCAGGGTCATCACCCATTCCCCGCCCTTAAAGCCCTGCAGCTCGCGCTTGAGCGCGAAATGCTCGGCATTGGAAACATAAGCCGCCGGGAAGCGCGCGCGCGTGGCCTCGGCCAGACGCCGGTCTTCGCCGAACCAGGCTTCGTAGTGGTAGCGGATGCCGGGGGCTACGATCAGGATGTCGTAGTCCAGCCAGCCCAGATTGGTGACCACGCGCTTGGCCGCGCGGTCGATGGAGAGGATCTCGCTCTGGATGTAGCGGTAGCCGTGGCGCTCGGAGACCCGCAGGTAGTCGTAGATCAGGAACTGGGTGTCCACCACATCGATGAGCCATTTATTGCTCATGGGGCAGGAGAAGAACACCGGGTTGCGCTCCAGCATCACCACCTCGGCCTGGGGCGCCAGCTCGCGCAGGCGCTTGGCCGCACTCAGGCCGCCCCAGCCGCCACCGCAGATCACCACCCGCGGCGCACGGCCCTTGGCCAGCAGGGCCTGGCTCTGGCCGCCGATCAGAAAGGGCTGGGGCACGCCCGTGCCCTGGGCCGCGGCCAGGCCCGGCCAGGTGCCGGCCGCGGCCACCGCAGCGCCGCCCAGCAGGAGTTCGCGTCGTTTCATGCTCATGGTGATGTCTCCTCTCAAATCAAGGCGCACTCAGGCCAGGGCCTGGGCCAGCGTGTCCAGCTGGGCCAGGAAGGCGGCCTCCTGGTCCAGGCAGCGGCAGTCCAGCCAGAGCCGGTCTTCGGCAATGCGGCCGATCACGGGCAGGGGCAGACCGCGCAGGGCCACGCTCAGGCGCTCCAGGGCCGTGCCCAGGCCGCGCTTGCCCACGCCGGCAGGCGCCACCGTGAGGCCCGCCGAGGGCAGGCGCTCCACCGGCAGGGAGCCCGAGCCGATCTGGCCCAGCATGGGCGCCACCGCCACCGTGTAATGCGGGGCCAGGGCTTGCGCCAGGGCCGGCTGCAGACGCTGGGCCTGGGCCTCAATCTCGGCCAGCGGGCGGGTCAGCAGGCGCAAGGTGGGCAGATCGCGGGTGAGGCGGTCCGGCCGCAGATACAGGCGCAGCGTGGCTTCCAGCGCCGCCAGCGGCAGCTTGCTCATGCGCAGCGCGCGCTTCATGGGAAATTTGCGGATGCGCTGGATGTAGTCGCGCCGGCCCACGATCAGGCCGGCCTGGGGGCCGCCCAGCAGCTTGTCGCCGCTGAAGGTCACCACATCCACGCCCGCGGCCAGCATCTCCTGGGGCATGGGCTCGCGCGGCAGGCCCCACTGCGCCAGGTCCACCAGGGCGCCGCTGCCCAGGTCCGAGACCAGGGGCAGGCCATGCGCATGGGCGATGGGCGCCAGCGTGGCCTCGTCCACCGCCGCGGTGAAGCCCTGCACCTGGTAGTTGCTGGTGTGCACCTTCATCAGCATGGCGGTGCGGGCATTGATGGCGCCCGCGTAGTCGCGCGCATGGGTGCGATTGGTCGTGCCCACCTCCACCAGGGTGGCGCCGGCGCTGGCCATCACATCGGGCATGCGGAAGGCGCCGCCGATCTCCACCAGCTCACCGCGCGAGACGATGACCTCGCGCCCGCCCGGATGGGCCGCGGCCAGGGCCGCGATGCTGAGCAGCACGGCCGCGGCATTGTTGTTGACCACGGTGGCGGCCTCGGCGCCGGTGAGCTCGCACAGCAGGCTCTCGATCAGGTCGTCGCGGTCGCCGCGCCCGCCCGTGGCCAGGTCGTACTCCAGGTTGTTGGGGCCGGCCATCATGGCCAGCAGCTGCTGCAGGGCCGAGTCGGCCAGCAGGGCGCGGCCCAGATTGGTGTGGATGACGGTGCCCGTGAGGTTGAGCACCGCGCGCATGCGGCTGGCCAGACGGGCCTGCACGCGCGCCTCCAGCGCCGCGGCCAGGGCCTCGGGCGCCAGGGCCTCGCGCGCCAGCTCGGCCGCCAGCACACGGGGGCGCAGCGACTCGAGCAGGGCGCGGGCTTCATCGGCCACCAGGCGGTGGCCTTGGGTCTCGATCAGGGCCGCCACCGCGGGCAGGCGCAGCAGGCGGTCGACGGAGGGCAGGTCCTTGGCTTCGGCTTTGCCGGGTGCCTTGGAGCCGTGAACCACGGACTCTTCGGGCGCAGCCATCAGGACCTCCCGCCCGGATCCGGCGGTGCCGTGTCGGGATCGCCGAAGAGCAGCATCAGGTTCACGCCCTGGCGCTGCAAGCCGCTGTCGGAGACCAGCAGGTCCAGGGTCAGCGAGGCCAGATCGTCGGCCATGGGTTCCACGCGGTTGTCCCGCTCCATGTGCACGATCTTGAGGTAATGGCCGCAGGCTTCGCAGCACTCGGCCTGCACCACGGCGGTCTCGGCACTGCCGGCCCCCTCCTCGTCCAGGCCCTGCAGGGCGCGGAAGCTGATGCCCTTGGTGCTCTGGCAATGCGTGCACTTGATGCGCACATAGTGCCATTGCGCCGCGCAGAGGCTGCAGCTGAGGTAGCGGGTGCCAGTGGTATCGGCCCCGATGCGGGTGATGCTGGCCGTGGGCCGCGAGCCGCAGCAGGGGCACAGGGTGGGATCGTCGATGCGTCCGAAGGGCGCCACGCGGTCCTTGCCATGACGGGCCTGCACCTGGCTCAGCAGCCGCACCCAGTAGAGCTGCAAGCCGGCCGCGATCAGCGGGGCCGTGCCCAGATCCAGGCCCAGCATCACGCCGGAGAGCAGGCGCTCGGCCTGCAGCTCCAGCTGCGCATCCTCGGCCTCGGCCAGACTCAGGGCGGTGTCGCGCGCCGGGCCGGCGGCCACGCGGGCCGCCAGCAGGCGCATCAGGGCCCGCAGGTCCTCGCGCCAGGCCGGATCACGCGCCCAGGCCTGCTCACCGGCACCGGGCAGCAGGGGCTGGCCGGCATTGGCGGCGGCCTCGATCTGCTCGGGCGTGGGGAGGGTCAGGGCCCGCTCGCTCTTGAGCAGCTCGTGCTGGCAGCGAGCCAGCTCGGCGCAGAAGAGCAGGTAGTCGCGCATGGCATGGCCTTCGGCCAGCTGGCGCAGGCGAAGCTCGCGCTCGGCAAACACGCCGGGCTCGGGCAGGCGCAGCAGGGTGATCTGCTCGCCGGCCCGAACGGCGATCTCTTCGGGCGACAGGAGCCGGGTACCGGCCGTCAAACTCATCGGGGATCCGTTCTTGTGCTGATCAATGCGGAGTGGCCCAGGGGCTCACTTGCCACGGGTCATCTCTTTGTGCCACAGCGGATGATTCTGCCGTGCCCAGGCCTCGGTCACGGTGCCGCGGGTCATGGCCCGCACCGTGCCCTTGACCCAGATGGCCGCGTAGACATGCATGATGACCCCGAGGATCAGGGCTACCGCGCTGGCGGCGTGAATCACGACCGCGAAGCGCCGCGCCAGGATGGGGAAGCTGTCCGCAAACCAGGGCTGCCAGAACATGATGCCGGTCAGCAGCAGGGCCAGCAGGCTCACAGCCATCAGCCAGAACACGCCCTTCTGACCGGCGTTGTACTTGCCCACCGGGGGCATGGCGGCCTTGTTGCCGCGCAGCATGTCGCCGCTGTGCTTGACCCATTCGCGATCGGCGTCCGTGAGCAGGTTCTCGCGCCACAGACGCACGAACATGCCCACGAAGGCCAGCACCATGGCCACGCCCATGAAGGGGTGGAGGATGCGGGCCCAGACGCCGCCGCCGAACAGATTGCTCAGGAAGAACAGGCTGGGGTGGAAGAAGGCCAGACCCGAGAGACCGGCCGCGATGAACAGCAGCGCGATGACCCAGTGGTTCATGCGCTCGCCGTCCGAGTAGCGTTGCAGGAGTTTGCTCGCCATGGTGTGTGTCTCCTTCAGGCGTCAGCCTTGTCCTCGTCCTTGGACTCGACCGGGCCGACCTTCATGTAATGGAAGAAGCCCGCCACGACGGCGCCGATCATGGCAGCCACAGCCAGCGGCTTGGCCGCACCCTTCCACAGCGAGACCAGGGGGCTGATCTTCGGGTCCTTGGGCAGACCGTGGTAGAGCTCGGGCTTGTCCGCGTGCTGCAGCACATAGACCACATGCGTGCCGCCCACGCCCGAGGGGTCGTAGACGCCGGCCTGCTGGTAGCCGCGCTCCTTGAGGTCGGCCACGCGCTCGGCGCCGTAGTCCAGCATGTCCTCCTTGGCGCCGAAACGGATGGCGCCGGTGGGACAGGCCTTGACGCAGGCCGGCTCCAGGCTGACGCCCACCCGGTCCGAGCAGAGGCTGCACTTGTAGGCCTTGTTGTCGGTCTTGGAGATGCGGGGCACGTCGAAGGGGCAGCCGGTGACGCAGTTGCCGCAGCCCACGCAGTGCTCGGAAATGAAGTCCACGATGCCGTTCGTGTATTTCACGATGGCGCCGGGAGCCGGGCAGCTCTTGAGGCAGCCCGGATCCTCGCAGTGCATGCAGCCGTCCTTGCGGATTAGCCACTCCAGCTTGTCCTCGACGACCTCCACCTCCGAGTACCGCATCACGGTCCAGGACTGGGGCGTCAGATCACGCGGGTTGTCGTAGGTGCCGGCGTTGTCGCCCACATCGTCGCGCAGCTCGTTCCACTGCATGCAGGCCACCTGGCAGGCCTTGCAGCCGATGCAGGAGCTGACGTCGATGAGCTTGGCGACCTCCACCCCGCGCCGCGCCTGGGGCGGCGGCGTGGTGGTGGCGGACCGCTTGGCAATGTCCAGCGATTGCAAAGATGACATGGCGGTCCCCCTCAGGCTTTCTCAATATTGACGGTGAAGCTCTTGAACTCGGGCGTCTGGGTGTTGGCATCGCCCACGAAGGGGGTCAGCGTATTCACCAGATACCCGGGCTTGGCCACACCGACAAAGCCCCAGTGGTTGGGCAGGCCCACCGTGTGCACCTTCTGGCCATCGACCTCGAGCACCGGAATGCGCTTGGTCACCACGGCCACGGCCTTGATGAAGCCGCGCTTGGACGAGACCTTGACCATGCCGCCGTTGGCGATGCCCTTCTCCTTGGCCAGCTCCTCGCCGATTTCGACGAACTGCTGGGGCTGGATGATGGCGCTGGTGCGCACATTCTTGGTCCAGTAGTGGAAGTGCTCGGTCAGGCGGTAGCTGGTGGCCACATACGGGTACTCCGCGGGCTTGCCGAAGGCCTCCATATCGCCCTTGAAGACGCGGGCGGCCGGATTGGCGCGCGCCTTGTCGTTCTTGGGATGCATGGGGTTGTTGGCCAGCGGCGACTCGAAGGGCTCGTAGTGCTCGGGCAGCGGCCCGTCCACCAGGCCGCTGGGCGCGAACAGACGTGCCACGCCCTCGGCGGTCATGATGAAGGGGCGCACGGCCTCCTCGTCATTCGGATTCGCGTCCGGACGGATGTCCGGCACGTCCGAACCGCCCCAGCGCTCGCCATTCCAGGCGATCAGGCGGCGCTTGCCATTCCAGGGCTTGCCCGTGGGATCGCAGGAGGCCGCGTTGTAGAGCACGCGGCGGTTCGCCGGCCAGGCCCAGGCCCAGTTCAGCGTCTGGCCAATGCCCCAGGGGTCGCTGTTGTCGCGGCGCGCCATCTGGTTGCCGCCCTGAGTCCAGCTGCCCGTGTAGATCCAGCAGCCGCTGGCGGTGGAGCCATCGTCGCGCAGCAGACCGAAGCCGGCCAACTGCTCGCCGGCCTTGGCCAGCACCTTGCTCGGGTCCTTGGGGTCCGTCACATCGGCCAGGGCCCGGCCGTTGAATTCCATCGCCAACTCCTCCGCGGAGGGGCTGTGAGGAATCTTGTAGGGCCAGGTCAGGTTGACGATGGGATCCGGGAAGGCACCGCCCTCCTTCTGGTACATGGTCTTCAGACGCAGGAAGATCTCGGCAATGATCTCCGCATCACCCTTGGCCTCGCCCGGAGGCTCGGCGCCCTTCCAGTGCCATTGCAACCAGCGGCCGGAGTTGGTGAGCGAACCGTCCTCCTCGGCAAAGCAGGTGCTGGGGAAGCGGAACACCGTGGTCTGGATCTCCTCGCTCTTCACATCGTTGTGCTCGCCATAGTTCTTCCAGAACTCGGCGGTCTCGGTGTTGAGCGGATCGATGATGACCAGGTACTTCAGCTTGGACAGGCCGTCGACGATCTTCTTCTTGTTGGGGAAGGAACCGACCGGATTGAAGCCCTGGCAGATATAGCCAGTCATCTTGCCCTGGTTCATCAGCTCGAAGGCCTGGAGCACGTCGTAGCCTTTGTCCCACTTCGGCAGATAGTGGAAGGCCCAGTCGTTCTCCTTGGTCGCGGCCTTGCCCCACCAGGACTTCTGCAGACTGACGAAGAACTTCGGGTAGTTCTGCCAGAAGCTCATCTGGTTGGGACGAAGGGGCTTGAGCGCGCGGGTCTTGTAGTAGGTCTCAAGATCCTGCTCGGTCTCGCGCGGCAGCGACATATAGCCCGGTAGCGAAGTCGACAGCAGACCCAGGTCCGTCAGGCCCTGAATATTGCTATGGCCACGCAGCGCGTTCATGCCGCCCCCCGGCAGGCCGATATTGCCCAGCAGCAGCTGCATCAGCGCACCCGTGCGGATGATCTGCGAGCCCTGGCTGTGCTGCGTCCAGCCAAGCGCGTACATGATGGTCATGACCTTGCCCGGGGCGGAGGTCTCGGCAATGGTCTCGCAGCACTTCAGGAACTTGTCCTTGGGCGTGCCGGTGATCTTGCTGACCATCTCGGGCGTGTAGCGGGCGTAGTGCCGCTTCATGATCTGCAGCACGCAGCGCTCATGCGTCAGGGTCGGGTCGACCTTGGCGAAGCCCTTCTCATCGAGCTCATAGGCCCAGCTGGCATTGTCATAGCGCCGCTTGGCCTCGTCATAGCCCGAGAACAGGCCGTCCTCGAACTTGTAGCCCTCGTTGATGATGAAGCTGGCGTTGGTGTAGTGCTTGACGTACTCGTGCTGGATCTTGTTGTTGGACAACAAGTAATTGATCACGCCGCCCAGGAAGGCGATGTCAGTCCCCGCCCGGATGGGGGCGTAGTAGTCGCTCATCGCGGCCGAGCGCGTGAAGCGCGGGTCCACGACCAGCAGCTTGGCCTTGTTGTGATGCTTGGCCTCGATCACCCACTTGAAACCGCAGGGATGGGCCTCGGCGGCATTGCCGCCCATGATCAGCACCAGATCGGCGTTCTTGATGTCAACCCAATGGTTGGTCATCGCGCCGCGTCCGAACGTCGGGGCCAGACTGGCCACCGTCGGTCCGTGTCAAACGCGGGCTTGGTTGTCGAAGACCAGCATCCCCAGGGACCGCATCGCCTTGTGGGTGATGTAGCCCGATTCATTGGAGGATGCCGAGGCACAGAGCATGCCCGTCGAAAGCCAGCGGTTGACGGTCTTGCCGTCTGCGTTCTGGGCGATGAAGTTGGCGTCGCGGTCAGCCTTCATCAGCTTGGCCAGGCGATCCATCGCCTCGCCCCAGCTGACGCGCTTCCACTCCTTGGCGCCGGGCTCGCGGATCTCGGGCCACTTCAGGCGGTTGGGGCTGTGGACGAAGTCCAGCAGGCCCGCGCCCTTGGGGCACAGCGTGCCGCGGTTCACCGGGTGATCCGGATCGCCTTCGATATGGATGATTTCGCTGGTGACGTTCTTGGCCTTGTCGCCCAGCGAGTACATGATCAGGCCACAACCCACCGAGCAATACGGGCAGGTGTTGCGGGTCTCGGTCGCCCGGGCGAGCTTGAAGTTGCGCGCTTCTGCCAGTGCGGCCGTGGGCGAGAAGCCCAGTGCCACCAAGCTGGAGCCGACCAGGCCCGCGCCGCTCACCCGGAAGAACTGCCTCCGGTTCATGTCCATTTGTTTGTGCCTCCTGGGGGAGTCCCCAACAGTTCTGCTGTTCTGGCCGTCACGCGACACTCCCCTAGATTGCCGCACAAAGTGTCAGGCTTGTCCATTGGTGACCCACGCCCAGACAAATTGACCCGCACCAGCGACAATTTGTCGCAGATCAAATCCAACAGCATGACGCGCAGCGCACCGCGGAGGGTCGGATCTTGCCTATTGCTGCATTGCAACAGGCGGGGCGAGCTACAGTGTCGCGGCGATGAACAACAAGCCGCCGCCAAGTCCTCCGCCAAATCCCCCAACCATCGCCTGGCCGGGCAGCGCCGTGCTGGTGGTCGATGACGAGGAAGGCATGCGCAACTTCCTGGCCAAGACCCTGGCGCCGCGCTGCGGCCAGGTCTTTACCGCCGACAGCGCCGAAGCCGGCGAGGCCCTGCTGCGCCAGCAACGCTTCGATCTGATCGTGCTGGACATCAGCCTGCCGGGCAAGGCCGGCCTGGCCTGGCTGCGCGAGCTGCGCGAGGCCGGCAATGGCTGCGAGGTCATCCTCATCACCGCCTTCGCCGATCTGGAAACCGCCATCGAGGCCCTGCGCATCGGCGCCTCGGACTTCATCCTCAAGCCTTTTCGCACCACGCAGCTGCTCAATGCCGTCAAGCACTGCCTGGAACGCGCCCGCCTGGCGCGCGAGAACTTCGTGCTCAAGCGCGCCCTGCAAAGCGAACGCGGCACGCCCCAGCCCGGCCCGGCCAGCCTGCGCGGCCAGTCGCCCCAGATGCAGCTGCTGCGCGAAAGCCTGGGCCGCGCGGCCCTGGTGGACAGCACGGTGCTGCTCAGCGGCGAGTCCGGCACCGGCAAGGAGCTGGCGGCCCTGGCCCTGCATCACGGCAGCGCGCGCGGCCGCGCGCCCTTTGTGCCGGTGAACTGCGCCCTGATGTCACCCGAGGGCGTGGAGGCCGAACTCTTCGGCCAGGGCAATCACGACGGCCTGCTCCACTACGCCCAGGGCGGCACCCTCTTCCTGGACGAGGTGGCCGAGCTGCCACTGGCCGCCCAGGGCAAGCTGCTGCGGGTGCTGGAAGACCGCCAGATCCGCCCCGTGGGCAGTGAGCAGCAGATCGCAGCCGATCTGCGCATCATCGCGGCCAGCAACCGCAATCTCGCCGCCGAGGTGGCCGCCGGCCGCCTGCGCAAGGAGCTCTACTACCGCCTGCAGGTGGTGGAGCTGCGCCTGCCGCCCCTGCGCGAGCACAAGGAAGACATCCCGCTGCTGGTGGAGCATTTCGTGGCCGAGCTGGCGCCGCGGCTCTCCGTGGAGCCCATCGCGCCCAGCCCCGAGCAGCTGGCCTATCTGCAGCAGTACGACTGGCCCGGCAATGTGCGCGAGCTGCGCAATCTGATCGAGCGCTCCCTGATCCTGGGCTCGCTCAATCTCTCGGCCCTCTACCCGGCCATGGAGGCCGCGCCCGCCACCACCGATCTGCAAACCCTGGAGCGCCAGCACATCCTGGCGGTGCTGGGCTCGGTGCAGGGTGACAAGGCCCAGGCCGCGCGCCTGCTGGGCATCTCCAAGCGCACGCTGGAGCGGCGCTTCGCCGAGTGGGCCAGCCAGGCATGAAGCGCCCGCTGAGCCTGCGTGCCAAGCTGCTGCTGCTGGCCCTGCTGCCGCTGTGGGCCGTGCTGCCCCTGCTGGGCCTGATCCTGGTGTACTGGGGCGATGCCGCCTTCGACCGCCTGCTCATCACCAAGGTGCGCGCCGACCTGGCCGTGGCCAAGGGCTATTTCGAGCGGGTGCAGGGCGAGATTGGCGGCGGCACCCGGGCCGCGGCCGGCGCCCATCGCCTGGTGCATCTGCTGCAGAAGCAGCAGCTGCAGGACCTGCCCGTCTTCCTGGCCGACGCCCGGCGCGAGCACCAGCTGGAGTTCATCAATCTGCTGGGCCCGGACGGCGAGCTGCGTGCCAACGAGTTCGGCCTGGTGCCCGAGGGCGGCCCCATGCCCTTGCTGGTGGCCGACGCCAGCGGCGCCCTGGCCTCGGTGGCCGTGATCTCGGCCGAGGCCCTGCTGCGCATCGCACCCGCCCTGCGCGACCGCCTGGGCATTCCCCTGGTGGCCACGCAGAACGCCGCGCCCAGCGGTCGCGAGCGGGAGGAGCGCGCCATGGTGCTGATCGCGCGCGCCCCCATCCACGACGCCGAGGGCCGGCTGCTGGGCCATCTGCAGGGCGGCGTGCTGCTCAACCGCAACCTGCCCTTCATCGACCACCTCAACGAGATCGTCTACCCCGAGGGCGCCCTGCCCGCCGGCAGCCAGGGCACGGCCACGCTCTTCCTGGAGGATGTGCGCATCTCCACCAATGTGCGCCTGTTCGAGAGCTCGCGCGGGGAGCGCGCCATCGGCACCCGGGTCTCGCAGCAGGTGCGCGAGGAGGTGCTGGGCAGTGGCGGCACCTGGCTGGCACGCGCCTTTGTAGTGAACGACTGGTATGTCTCCGCCTACCTGCCCCTGGCCAACAAGAATGGCGAGCGCGTGGGCATGCTCTACGTGGGCTTTCTGGAGCGCCCCTTCCAGTGGGCCAAGTACAGCGTGCTGGCCGGCGTGGCCTTTGTCTTCCTGGCCGTGATGCTGCTGGCCGCCTGGGTCTCCATGCGCTGGGCGGGCAGCATCTTCCGGCCCGTGGAGCGCATGGCCCGCACCATGGCGCGGGTGGAGGCGGGCGAGAGCGAGGCCCGCGTGGGCCCCCTGCCCGCGCGCGACGAGCTGGGCAGCCTGGCCGGCCATCTGGACCACCTGCTGGACACGGTGGATGACAAGACCCGAGCCCTGCAGCGCTGGGGCGAGGAGCTGGACCGCAAGGTGGCCGAGCGCACCGCCGACCTGGAAGCCGCCCAGACCCAGCTGCTGCAGAGCGAGAAGATGGCCACCGTGGGCCAGCTCACCGCCAGCATCGCGCATGAGATCAACAACCCCATCGCCGTGATCCAGGGCAATCTGGACCTGATGCGCGAGCTGCTGGGCCCGGCCGCGGAGCCGGCGCGCGCCGAGATCCGCCTGATCGACCAGCAGATCGAGCGCATGCGCCTCATCGTCACCCAGCTGCTGCAGTACGCCCGCCCCACCGAGTACGCCGGCTATGTGGAGCCGGTGGATCCCGGCGAGGCGCTGAGCAACAGCCTCTTGCTGGTCGAGCATCAGCTGGCGCGCGCGCGGATCGCGGTGCAGCGCCAGTTCCAGGCCACGCGCCGCGTGGGCATCAACCGCCAGGAGCTGCAGCAGGTGCTGATCAATCTGCTGGTCAACGCCGCCCAGGCCATGCCCGAGGGCGGGCGCCTGAGCCTGAGCACCGAGGACTGGGACGGCCCGATGGGCGCCGGCGTGCGCATCGCCGTGGCCGACACAGGGCCGGGTCTGAATCCCGAGCTGCTGGCCCGGCTCTTCCAGCCCTTTGTCACCAGCAAGGCCGAGGGCACGGGCCTGGGCCTGTGGATCAGCCGCAGCATCGTGCAGCGCTACGGCGGCGAACTGCGCGCCGACAGCACGGCCGAGGGTGCCTGCTTCAGCCTGCTGCTGCTCTGCGAGCCGGCGGCACAGCAGCCCTCCTGAAACGCGGGCCTCCGGCGCCAGCCCCGGGCCGTGCCGGCACAATGCCGGCCGGCGCCTTGTTCTCGCCTTCTCCCTGATCGCCCTCGACCGTCCGCCATGAGTCAGCCTCCCGCCACGCCCGCCCTGCCCTCCTCGCCCGCCCGCGCACCGGCGCCGCGCCGCTCCCTGGCCGAGGCCCAGGCCTGGGTGGAGGCCCAGACCTCCACGCCCCTGCCCCCGGAGCCCGTGGCGGTGGAAGACAGCGCCGGCCGCGTGCTGGCCCAGGCCCTGACTGCGCCCCTGGATGTGCCTGCCTTCCAGCGCGCTGCCATGGATGGCTACGCTCTGCGCAGCGCCGAGGTGGCCGCGGCCAGCGCGCAGACGCCGCTGCGCCTGCCGTTGCTGCCCGGCCTGGCCCTGCCGGCCCGCCCTTACGAAGGCGCCCTGCCCCCGGGCGCGGCCCTGCGCATCATGACCGGCGCGCCCCTGCCCGAGGGGCTGGACAGCGTGGTGCCCATCGAGGACGTGCAGCCCTGCGCGGACGCGCCCGATCACATCCAGCTGCTGCAGCCCGCCCCGGCCTGGAAGCATGTGGGCCGCGTGGGCGAGGACATCGCCCGTGGCGCCGCCGTGCTGCCCGCGGGCCGACGCCTGCGCCCGCAGGACGGCGGCGTGGCCGCCTCCCTGGGGCTGGCCCAACTGAGCGTGCACCGCCGCCCGCGCGTGCGCCTGCTGGTCACGGGCAATGAGATCGTGGCGCCGGGCGCAGACAAGGGCCCCTGGGAGATCTTTGATGCCAACTCCGTGACCCTGCGCGGCCTGATCGCGCGTGACGGCGCCCTGCTGGAAAGCCATCAGCGCCTGGGCGACGACCCGGCCGTGATTGCCGCCGCCCTGACCGCGCCCGGGGCCGATGTGGTGCTGATCTCCGGCGGCTCAAGCGTGGGCAGCGAGGACCATGCCCCGCGCCTGCTGGCCGAGCTGGGCGAGCTGGCCATCCACGGTGTGGCCATGCGCCCGGCCGCCCCGGCCGGCATGGGCCGCATCGGCGCCACCCTGGTCTTCCTGCTGCCCGGCAATCCGGTGGCCTGCCTGTGCGCCTATGACTTCCTGGCCGGCCGCGCCCTGCGCCGCCTCGGCGGCCTGGGCAGCGACTGGCCCTACCGCGCACGCCAGGCCCGGCTTGGCCGCGCCGTCAGCTCCGCCCCCGGACGGGTGGACTATCTGCGCGTGTGCCTGGACGGCGACACGGCCCAGCCCCTGGCGCTCTCGGGCGCCTCGGCCCTGTCGTCCACCACCCGGGCCGACGGCTTTGTCCTGATCCCGGCCGAGAGCCCCGGCCTGGACGCAGGCAGCGCGGTGCAAGTGCTGCTCTACGACTGAGGCCCGGCCATGAAAAAGGGCCGTCCCCGGGACGGCCCTGCGCTCACCGCGGCGGCACGCCGCTCAGGTGTTCTTGGAGATGGAGATGGTCGGGAACTTGCTCGTGTAGTCCTTGGCCTGCTTGGCGATCTTGACCGCCACCTTGCGTGCCAGGGCCTTGTAGAGGCCGGCAATCTCGCTCTCGGGCGCGGCCACCACGGTGGGCGCGCCGGCATCGGCCTGCTCGCGGATGCTCAGGGCCAGGGGCAGACCGCCCAGATAGTCCAGGCCGTACTGCTCGGCCATGCGCTTGCCGCCATCGGCGCCAAAGATGTGCTCGGCATGGCCACAGTTCGTGCAGATGTGCACCGCCATGTTCTCCACCAGGCCGAGGATGGGCACCCCCACCTTCTCGAACATCTTCAGGCCCTTCTTGGCATCGATCAGGGCGATGTCCTGCGGCGTGGTCACGATCACGGCGCCGGTGACCGGCACGCGCTGCGAGAGCGTGAGCTGGATGTCGCCCGTGCCCGGCGGCATGTCCACCACCAGATAGTCCAGGTCTTGCCAGCGGGTCTGGCGCAGCAGCTGCTCCAGCGCATTGGTGGCCATGGGGCCGCGCCAGATCATGGCCTGGTCGTCCGCCACCAGGAAGCCGATGGAGTTGACCTGCACGCCATGGGCCAGCTTGGGCTCCATCAGCTGGCCGTCCAGGCTTTCGGGGGCGCCGCTCACGCCCATCATGACCGGCACGCTGGGGCCGTAGATGTCGGCGTCCAGCAGGCCCACGCGCGCGCCTTCGGCCGCCAGGGCCAGGGCCAGATTGGCGGCCGTGGTGCTCTTGCCCACGCCGCCCTTGCCCGAGGCCACGGCGATGATGTTCTTCACGCCCGGCAGCAGCTGAACGCCGCGCTGCACCGCATGCGCCACGATCTTGCTGCTCAGGCTCACGCTGACATTGCCCACGCCCGGCACCGAACGGGCCGCACCCACCAGGGCGGCGCGCAGGCTGTCGAGCTGGCTGGCGGCCGGGTAGCCCAGCTCCACCTCGAAGGACACATCGCCGCCGGCGGCGACGCGCAGATGGCGCAGCTGCTTGGTGCTGACGTAATCCTGGCCGGTGTGGGGATCGATGACGCCCTGCAGGGCCTGCAGCAGCGCGGTTTCCGAGACTTGAGACATGGGATGCGGGAATTCGAGGGAAGGCGCGGGAGTCTAGCCCAGGCGGGCCCGCCCTGCCCATCTGGGGTCAGCCGCGCCCCGCTTCCAGCCGGGCCAGGGCCTGGGCCGCGGCCTCCAGCTCCCACTCGCTGAAGACCTGCAGACCGGCCTCGCGCAGCAGGGCCGCGGTCACGCCGGCGCCGGGCAACCGCTGGCCGGCAAAGTGCCCGTCGTAGACCCGGGCGCTGCCGCAGGAGGGGCTGTCCTCCTTGAGCACGGCCAGGCGCAGGCCTTGGGCGCGTGCCAGGGCCAGGGCCTGCTGTGCGCCGGCCACAAAGGCGGCCGTGACTTCGGCGCCCTCCCGGTCCAGCACCCGGGCCAGGCCGCGCAGCACGGCCTGGCCGGACTGGCCGGGCTCGATCTCGGCCGGCGGGCGCGGCGTGGGCAGGCCGCCCGCCACCTCGGGGCAGAAGGCCACGAGCCGCCCCTCGGCCTGCCAGCGCTGCAGCAGCGCGGCCTCGCAGGCGGCGCCGCGGCCGTGGTAGCGCACCGGCGCGCCCAGCAGGCAGGCGCTCACCAGCAGGCGCTCGCGCGGCGGAGGGGCCGCACTCATGGCAAAGGCCCCGCCAGCACGCTGCTGCTCGCGCCGGTGGGCGTGGGCGGCGCCTCGGCCCGCACCCGCGGCAGCGAGGCCGGGTACTCGCGCTGGATGAAGTCGATCAGGCGCTCGCGCAAGAGGCAGCGCAGCTCGAAGGCCTTGCCCGAGTCGGCTGCGCTCACCAGGATGCGCAACTGCTTGGCGCGGTCGCTGGCCTCGGTCACCTGCACCACGCAGACCCGGCCGTCCCAGAGCTCGGGCGCGGCCTCGCACAGGCGCCGTGCCTCCTGGCGCAGCGGCTCCACCGGCAGGGTGTAGTCCACCCAGAGCATCACCGTGCCCAGGATCTCGGCGCTGCGCCGGGTCCAGTTCTGGAAGGGATGCTCGATGAACCACTGCAGCGGAATGATGAGGCGGCGCTCGTCCCAGATCTTCAGCACCACATAGGTGGCGGTGATCTCCTCCACCCGGCCCCACTCGCCTTCGATGATCAGCACATCGTCGATGCGCAGGGGCTGGGCCAGCGCGATCTGCAGGCCGGCCAGCAGATTGCTGAAGACCGAGCGCGCCGCGATACCGATCACCAGACCCGCCACGCCGGCCGAGGCCAGCAGGCTCGCGCCCAGCTGGCGCGCCTTGGGGAAGGTCATCAGGATGAAGGCCAGGCCTGCGATCAGCACCACGGTGGAGGCGGTGCGGGCCAGCACCCGGGCCTGGGTGTGTATGCGGCGGGCCTGGAGATTGTCGGCCACGTCGGCAGGATGACGGGCGATCACGCCCTCGGCCAGGCCGCGCACCGCGGCCATGGCGGTCCAGGTGAGCGCGGTGATCAGCAGCACGCCGCTGAGATGCTGCACGCCGGCGATGCCGGGCATCTCCTCGGGCACGCCCTGCCAGCCCAGGGTCAGGGCCAGCAGGGGCAGGGCATAGCGGCTGGGGCGCTCGCAGCGCGCGAGCACGGCGCTGAGCAGGGACGAGAAACTCACCAGGCGGCGCAGCAGCGAGACCAGCAGGCGATGCCCCAGCAGGGCCGCCAGCACTACGAGCAGGGCCACGCCCGCCAGGCGCAGCCAGAGATGCAGGCTCAGATCCTCCATGCGGACTCGCCCCCTCAGCCCGGCGCCTGCGGCAGCTGCCGCAGCAGATCCAGGACCTCGGCCGTCTCACGCGGCCGCACCACACGCCCCAGGACCTGCCCGTCCTGCAGCAGCACCAGGGTGGGCCAGAGCTTGACCGCAAAGCTGCGGCCCAGCGGTCGGCCCGGGCCATCCTCGATCTTGAGGCGCGGCAGGTCGGGGTAGGCAGTCAGGGCTTCAGCGATGGGCGCCTGGGCCGCCTGGCAGTGACTGCACCAGTCGGTGCCGAATTCCAGCAGCAGCGGGCCGGACCGGACGTCGATGTCGGCGCGGCTGGGCGCCTGGGTGGCATAGGCCGGGATCGGGGTGGCAGCGCTCATGGGCGAAGACTCCTGGCTGAGGCACAAGCCGCCACCTTAAGGCATGTCAGGGCCGAAGGCGCCCCAGGCAGGGCCTCCCGCCCAGCAAAGGTGCGCAGAGCGCGCCATCGCGGGCGCCCGGCCCCACCCCGCGCTTGCGGGGGCCACCGAGCGACCTCTTCAGCGGATCTTCAGCTGGGCTTGGAGACTGGCAGGCAGTCCTCTCTTCACAAACCTCAAGCGATCGAGACCTCATCATGAAGACGAAAGCACTTGCCGGCGCCCTGCTCACCTTGCTGCTGGGCGCCCTGCAGCCCGCGGCCCGGGCCGATACCGTCAGCTACCAGTTTGCCGGACGCTATTTCGGCGCCGCGGGCACGGCCCAGGACTTCACGGGCAGCTTCAGCATCAGCGATCCGGTGGCGGCTTCCCGCCCCTTCGAAGCCCCCGATCCGGCCTGGTATGCCGCCAGCACCTGGGTGGGCAGTTCCAGTTTCTTCCGCGGCGCCGGCGATCTGGTGGTGGATTTCGCCAGCGGCACCCGGCTGAGCTCCAGCACCCTGGCCATCGTGGTGAACAACACCAGTTTCCAGGGCTCCGGCGCCCCCTACCCCCAGGGCCTCTCGGTGCAGCTCTATGCCCAGGACCTGACGGTGCAGGCTCCCACCGGCAAGGTCTGCGCCACACCCACGGGCGCCTGCGGTGAGGACGACGACCCACTCTACCGCGACGCCAACCAGGCCCGGCTGATGCTCACCGACGGGGTCTATCTGGCCTTCTACGGTGCCCCCCAGGCCAGCTACACCGCCGGAGTGCCCCTGCTGACCGACTACTTCGGCCCCAGCACCTCGGGCCTGGGCCTGCGCAGCGGCCCCAGCACCCAGCTGGTCGGACTCTCGGCCCTCAGTGCCACGGTGACGGCCAGCCCTTTGCTGCCTGATCCGGTGTCCGCCGTGCCCGAGCCCAGCAGCGCCGCCCTGCTGATGGCCGGCGGCCTGGCCCTGCTGCTGGGAGCGCGGAGCCAGCAGCGGCAATTGCGCCGCGCCGAAGGCGCTTGAATGGCGGGCCGTGCGGGGCCATCCGGGCCCGGAAAACAAAAAAGGACCGGGCTTGCGCCTGGTCCTTTTTGATATCCAAGATAACTTGGTGGGCCCTGTAGGATTCGAACCTACGACCAACGGATTAAGAGTCCGCTGCTCTACCAACTGAGCTAAGAGCCCTGAAATCTGTGCTGCCTTGTGTTGTCGTATCCCGAAATCGGGATATTTGGTGGGCCCTGTAGGATTCGAACCTACGACCAACGGATTAAGAGTCCGCTGCTCTACCAACTGAGCTAAGAGCCCCCGAACCTGACAACATCTGCCGGCCGAAACCGACAGCGAAGCATCGAAAACAGTACCAGTGAACTGGTGGGTTGTGCAGGATTCGAACCTGCGACCAACGGATTAAAAGTCCGCTGCTCTACCGACTGAGCTAACAACCCTTGTTTGTTTTCTTGCTCTTCAGCAGAGCCTCACATTATAGGAGTGAAAAAACATTCAACGCAAGGGCTTGTGAAGAAAATCTTTCAAAAGTTCTGCGGCGGCCGCCATGCCGAAGCTGGCGGTCACGGTGACGCTGGATCCATAGCCGTGGCAGTTGAGGCTGCCGTCCACGCCAGCGCCCTCCCCCAGATCGCAACCGGCCTCGCTGGGGCGCAACACCGGCTCGCGCGAGAACACGCAGGACACGCCCATCTTCTCGCCCGTGCCGCGCGGCGCGGCGTGGAATTTGCGCAGGCGCTGGCGCAGCGAGGCCAGCAGCGGGTCGTGCGTGACCCGGCCCAGATCCTCCACCTGCAGCAGATGCGGCGCACGCTTGCCGCCGGCCGCGCCCACGCTCACAAAGGGCAGGCCGCGCTCGCGCGCCCAGGCGGCCAGGGCGGCCTTGGCCCGCACCTGGTCGCAGGCATCGATCAGGCCGTCCAGGGCGGGCTCGCCGGGGCCCAGCAGGGCCGGCCAGTTCTGCTCGTCCACAAAGTCCTCGATGCTGCGCACCGTGCAGCCCGGGTGGATGTCGGCAATGCGCTGGCGCAGCGCCTCGGCCTTGGCCATGCCCACCGTGGCGCCCAGGGCCTGCACCTGGCGGTTGATATTGGACTCGGCCACATGGTCCAGATCGATCAGGGTGAGCGAGGCCACGCCCGAGCGGGCCAGGGCCTCGACGGCCCAGGAGCCCACGCCGCCCAGGCCCACCACGGCAAAGCGCGCGCCGCGCAGGCGCGCGTAGTCCGCATCGCCATAAAGCCGGCGCAGGCCGCCGAAACGGCGCTCCAGATCGGCTTCGTTCAGCTCAAGGGTCGCGCTCATCAGGCCATGCGCTCCAGGCGCCACATCTGGTAGCGCAGGGCCAGCACCGCGCCGGCCACGATGGCGGCCAGGGCGATCACGCTGCCCACGCTGAGCGTGGACACGCCCGAGAGGCCCTGGCCCACGGTGCAGCCCATGGCCACCACGCCGCCCACGCCCATCAGCACCGCGCCCACCAGATGATTGGCGGTGTCTTCCACGCCGCGGAAGGCCTCCCAGCGGAAGCTGCCCGTGGCCAGGGCACAGGCGGCCGAACCGGCGATCACGCCCAGCACGGCCACCACGCCCAGGGTCAGCACCTTGCTCTTGTCGCTGAAGAACATCAGCCAGTCCAGGGTGCCGGCAAAGGGGGCCACAAAGCTCAGGGCCTCCATGCGCTGGGGCGCGCTGCCGCCCAGAAAGGTTTCTTCGAGGGTTTCGGGATGCTCGGCCACATGGCCCAGCACGCCCGACACCCACCAGATGCCCACGATCACCAGGCCGCTGCCCAGGCCGCCGGCCAGCACCTCGCCGCGCCGGCCCTCGGCGCGCGCCAGCACCCAGGCCAGCAAGGCACCACCCAGCAGCAGGCCCAGCAGCAGGGCCAGCTGGCGCGGGCTCTGGCCCAGGGCGCCGGCCAGCAGCGAAGGCAGGTCTTGACCCGTGGGCAGGGTCAGCGCCACCGCATCCACCGTGTTCACGCGGGCCACGGCCGTGATGCCGCGCAGGGTGGCGAAGGCAGCCACGCCCATCACCACAAAGACCACCAGGGACTTGAGATTGCCCGCACCGATGCGCACCAGGGTCTTGTTGCCACAGCCCGAGGCCAGCACCATGCCGAAGCCGAACATCAGGCCGCCCACCAGATAGGACAGCCACAGCAGGCGCGGCGTGGCATAGATGCTCTTGCCCGCCTCCACCCAGCCCAGGTAGACCATGGTGTTGAAGCCCAGCACCGCCACGGCAATCGCCAGCACCCACATGCGCATGCGCGCCCAGTCGCCCATGTTCACGATGTCGGCAATCGCACCCATGGTGCAGAAATGCGTGCGCTGGGCCAGGGCCCCGAAGACAAAGCTCAGGGCGAAGCCGGCCCACAGCACCTGCTGGGTCAGGCCGTTGATGTCGATCTCTTGCATGGGGCGCGATTCTAGGCGGGCCCCCGTGCGGTGCGACGCGCCCAGCAAAAAGCCCCGGGCCGCGCGAACGCGGCACCGGGGCTGTTGGCATCGTGAGGCGAGGCTCAGCGCAGCGTGGCCAGGCGCTCCTTGGCAGCCTGGGCGGCCTCGGTACCCGGGTAGGCCTTGATCAGGTCTTCCAGGGTACGGCGGGCGCCCTTCACTTCCTTGAGCTCGATCTGGCAATTGGCCTGGGCCAGCAAGGCCTCGGCCGCGCGCGGATGCGCGGGATTGCCGGACACGAAGGCCTTGAAGGTGGCAATCGCTTCCTTGTAGTCGCGCTTGCCATACAGGGCATTGCCCAGCCAGAAGCGGGTGGAGTCGGCATAGCCGCTGGACGGATAGCGCTTCTGGAAGGCCGTCAGCGCGGCCGCGGCCTCGGCGAATTCGCCGCGGCGCACGGCGGCCATGGCGGCCTCGTACTGCGACTTCTCGTCCGGCGCGGCCATGAACTCGCGGCCGTCCACCACCACCTTCTGCGGCTCCAGCGGACGCAGGCGCGTTTCCAGCGACTGCGACTGGTCCGAGAGGCGGCGCTGGGTCTCGGACAGGTCGCGCGCCAGCTGCTCGTTCTGGCCGCGCAGCCGCGCGACCTCACCGCGCAGGGCCTCGATCTGGGCATTGAGATCCAGCAGGCTGCGGCGCAGCGGCGCCATCTGCTCCTGCACCTGGTCGGCGTCCTTGCGGCGCGCTTCCTCGACCTGGTTCAGACGGGCACGCAGGTCCAGGATGGCCTTGCGGGCCTCGTCATCCTCGAACAAGGCGTGGGCCGGCAGGCTCCACAGGGAACAGGCCGCCAGCGCCAGCGCGCTCAGGCCGGATCGCAAGCCCTGCTTCATCTCACTTGTCCTTCAGCTCGACGCGGCGGTTCTTGGCCCAGGCGGCTTCGTCGCTGCCCTGCACGGCCGGACGCTCCTTGCCGAAGCTCACCGGCTCCACGCGCGCAGCGGGCACGCCCAGCAGGCTCAGGGACTTGGCCACGGCCTCGGCACGCTTCTGACCCAGGGCCAGGTTGTACTCGCTGCCACCGCGCTCGTCGGTGTGACCTTCCAGGCGCAGGGCGACCTTGGTGTCCACGCTCATGCGCTTGGCGTGGGCGTCGATCACGTTCTGGAAGTCGGACTTGACCACGAAGCTGTCGAAGTCGAAGTAGACGACGCGCTTGTCGGACACGGCCTGGGCGGCTTGGGCAGCCAGGTCCACGGTCTGGACCTTGGACTCGGCCACCGGCGCGCCGCGACCGGCGTTGGGGTCGGCGGCGGGGGCCGTCGGACGGGTCTCGACCGGTGCCGGCTCGTCCAGCTTGGTGGAGCTGCAGCCCACCAGGGCGGCAGCGGCCAGGGCGGAAAGCGCCAGCTTGTGCATCTTCATCTCACTCACTCCTCAGGAAAAAGCCCTGACTTGGCAGGGCGACATGGAAAAGACTCGGGTTCTCAGCGGCCGAAGGGGCCCCAGGTGGGTTCACGCACATCGGCCGTGGTGGACACCAGCCTGGCCTTGATGCGGCCGTCCAGGGTGCTGGTCATCAGCACATCGCGGCCGCCGCTGCGGGTGGCGTAGACCAGCAGACGGCCATTGGGCGCGAAGCTGGGGCTCTCGTCCTGGCTGGTATCGCTGATCTGCTGCACCGTGCCGCTGGCCAGGTCCTGCACGCAGACCTTGAAGGCGCCCCCCTGGCGGGTCACGAAGGCCAGGGTCTTGCCGTCCGGGCTGATGGCCGGGCTGATGTTGTAGCTGCCGTTGAAGGTCACGCGCTCGGCCGAGCCGCCGCCCGCGGGCATGCGGTAGACCTGCGGTCCGCCACCCCGGTCGCTGACGAAGAAGATCTGCTGGCCGTCGGGCGAGAACACGGCCTCGGTGTCGATGGCTGAGCTCTGGGTCAGGCGGCGCAGGCCCGTGCCGTCGCGGCGGATGCTGAAGAGCTGGGAGCCGCCCTCGCGCGAGAGCGTCATCACCAGGCTCTGGCCGTCGGGCGAGAAGGCGGGCGCGCTATTGCTGCCGCGGAAATCGGCCACGGCGCGGCGGCGGCCGGTGGAGAGGTCCTGGATCCAGACCACGGCCTTGCGGGTCTCGAAGGACACATAGGCCAGTTCCTTGCCATCGGGCGCCCAGGCCGGCGAGATGATGGGCTCGGGGCTGCCCAGGGCGATCTGGCCGCCCTCGCCGTCGGCATCGGTGATGCGCAGGCTGTAGCGGCCGCCGGCCTTGGTGACATAGGCCATGCGCGTGGCAAACACGCCGCGCTCGCCGGTGAGCTTCTGGTAGATGGTGTCGGCAATGCGGTGGGCAGCCAGGCGCACATCATCGGGCGCCACGGCATGGGCCTCGCCGCCCAGGTCCTGGCCCTTGACCACATCCCAGAGCTTGTAGCGCAGGTCCACGCGGCCATCGGCCAGCTTGGCGGCCGAACCGGCGGCCAGGGCATCGGCCTGGCGGGCGCGCCAGTCGGTCCAGACCGGCTGGCTGGTCTCGTTGAGGCCGGCCGCGGCATCGATGACGCGGAACTGGCCGCTGCGCTCCAGGTCGGCCCGGATGATGGCGGCCACCGGCTGACCGGCGCTGACCTCGCTGCGGAACTCGCCGATGGCGATGGGCAGCTGGGTGCCGCCCACACCCGAGATCTCCACCCGGAACTGGGCCAGGGCCGGCCCGGCGCCGAGGGCGGCGGCCGCGCCCAGCAGGCGGCGGCGGTTCATCGTCAGGCCGCGCGGCGCGGCGGTGCGGGAAGGCTTGTGATCGGTCATGCGCTCGCTGGACATGGGCATTGCGGGATGCCACCACGGACATTGCAAGCGTCCTATTTTGCCTGAGCCTGTAACAGGCTCCGTGCGAGCCATGGCTATCATGGCTGCAAACCGTAACAAGAACAGATCATGAGCGAGACAAGCTTCACACCCCCCATCTGCCGCTACCCCACGCCCGAGCGCCTGGAAGACCTGCCCGAGGATGTGCGCCAGCGCATTCTGGAGGTGCAGGAGAAGGCCGGCTTCGTGCCCAATATCTTCCTGGCCCTGGCGCGCCGCCCGGCCGAGTTCCGTGCCTTTCTGGCCTATCACGACGCCCTGCTGCTGCGCGATGGCGGGCCGCACGGCCTGAGCAAGGGCGAGAAGGAAATGATCATCGTGGCCACCAGCGGGGTCAATCGCTGCCTCTACTGCGTGGTGGCGCATGGCGCCATCCTGCGGGTCTACGAGAAGGCGCCCCTGCTGGCCGACCAGATTGCCGTCAACCACCGCAAGGCCGACATCACGCCGCGCCAGCGCGCTATGCTGGACTTCGCGCTCAAGGTCTGCCTGCAGGCCGACGAGGTGGGCGAGGCCGACTACGCCGCCCTGGCCGCCCAGGGCTTTGACGAGGAGGCGGTGTGGGACATCGCCGCCATCACCGCCCTCTTCGGCCTGTCCAACCGCCTGGCCAATGTGATCTCGCTGCGGCCCAATCCCGAGTTCTATCTGCTGGGTCGCCAGCCCCGCCCGCCCAGGACCTGACCCGCTTCGGCACAGCGGCCGCGCAGCGCCTACGGGGCATCCCGCAGTGGCGGCCGCGGGCCATTAGCCGGGCTTATGGTCTTCGGTGTAAACGCGATGACCACGGCGCGCGGCCATGCCTAGCATGGAGCTTCCTCCCCTTCACACAAGGAAGACCGCATGCGCCGCACCCCCACCCGCCCCGCCCTGCTGTTCCCTGCCCTGGTGGCCGCCCTGGCCGCCCTCAGCGCCGGCAGCGCCGCCGCCCAGTCCACGCTGGAGCGCATCAAGGAGCGCGGCAGCATCTCGGTGGCCTACCGCGAGTCCTCCATCCCCTTCTCCTACCTGGGCGGCGACGGCCAGCCCGTGGGCTTTGGCTGGGAGATCTGCGGCAAGGTGGTGGAGCAGGTGAAGAAAACCCTGGGCCGCGCCGACCTCAAGATCAGCACCCAGGCCGTGACCTCGCAGAACCGCATTCCGCTGCTGCAGAACGGCACCATCGACATCGAGTGCGGCTCCACCACCAACAACAGCGAGCGCGCCAAGCAGGTGAGCTTCGCCACCAACTACTTCTACACCGGCACCCGCTTCCTGGTGCGCAGCGACTCCGGCATCAAGGGTCTGGCCGAGCTCAAGGGCAAGAAGGTGGTGTCCACCACCGGCACCACCAACTTCCAGGTGCTGCGCAAGCTCAATGCCGAGCAGGGCGTGGGCTTCGAGCTGATCACGGCCAAGGACCACGCCGAGTCGGCCCTGCTGGTGCAGCAGCAGCGCGCCGAGGCCTTCGGCATGGACGACATCCTGCTCTACGGCCTGCGCGCCAGCGCCGCCAACCCGGCCGAGCTGGCCGTGGTGGGCGAGGCCATCCAGGTGGAGCCCTACGCCATCATGCTGCGCAAGGACGATCCCAGCTTCAAGAAGCTGGTGGACGATACCCTGGCCGGCCTGATGAAGAGCGGCGAGTTCGAGGCGCTGTACAAGAAGTGGTTCCAGTCGCCCATCCCACCCAAGGGCATCAATCTGAACGCGCCCATGAGCCAGGAGCTGCGCGAGAACCTGCGCGCCCTCTCGGACAAGCCCGCGCTCTGATCCCCAAAGGCTGAAGTCGAGCCCATCATGAATGAAACCTCTGCGCGCCCGGTGCGCGCAGCGGGCGCGCCTGCGCCCGCTTCCAGCGATATCGTGGGGGTGCTGGGCGGCATGGGGCCGCTCGCCTCCCTGGATTTCATGCGCAAGATGCTGGACGCCACGCCCGCCCAGCAGGACCAGGACCATGTGCCGGTGCTCCTGAGCTCCATCCCCCAGGTGCCGGACCGCACCCAGGCTTTTCGTGGCGAGGGCCACTCGCCCCTGCCCGCCATGCTGGCCAGCGCGCGCCGCCTGGCCGAGGCCGGCGCCGGCCTGCTGGTGATGCCCTGCAACACCGCCCATCTCTGGTACGAGCCCCTGCAGCAGGCCCTGGGCCTGCCCATGCTGCATCTGGTGGACGCCGCCCTGGAAGACGCGCTGGCCCTGGCCGGCCCGGGCGCACGCATCGGCCTGCTGGCCACCGATGCCACCATGGCCTCGGGCCTGTATCTCAACCGCCCCACCTCGGCCCGCCTGCAGTGGCTGCTGCCCACCGCGACCGAGATGCTGGACTGGGTGATGCCGGGCATTGCCGCCGTCAAGGCCGGCCACTTGGCCGAGGGCGAGGCCCTGCTGGGCCGGGCCGCGGCCGCCCTGGCGCAGCGCGGCGCCGCGGCCCTGGTGCTGGGCTGCACCGAGATCCCTCTGGTGCTGGACGCCGGACGCGCGCCGCTGCCGGTGGTGGATGCCACGGCCGCGCTGGCGCGCCGTGCGGTGGACTGGTCGCTCAGCCGGCGTCCGGCTCCGGCGCCGTCACCGCCTGCAGCGCCGCAATGAAGTCGGCCGCCGGGCGCGAGAGCGCGCGGCCCTGAGGCAGCAGCGCCCTCACCTCCACCGGCACCTCGGGCAGCAGGGCCCGCACATGCAGGGTCTCGCTGGCGCTGGCCTGGGCGGTGAAGGAGTCGATCAGGGCCGGGCCGAAGCCGCGCTCGGCCAGCACCATGGCGATATGGTGGGTCTGCACCGTGATGCCCGCCTGCGGCGCCAGGCCCAGACGCGCCCACTGGTCGGCCAGCATGGCGCCCAGCGGGTCGCGCTCGTCGATGCGGATGAGCGGACTGCGCAGCACCTCGTCCATGCTCACGGTCTGGCGCCGGTCCGCCCCCGGCGTGACCACGCGCGAGACGCAGACCAGGCGGCCTGTGGCCACCGGCACTTCCTGCACGCCGGGATGGCCGGCGCTGCCGTAGACGATGCCCAGCTCGCCCTCCTGCAGCGCGATGGCGCGGGCGATCTCATGCGAATGCAGCATGCGGATGCTCACCGCCAGATCGGGATGGCGCAGGCGCAGGCGCTGCAAGGCATCCGGCAGGGCCTTGACCGCCAGCGAGGGCACGACCAGCAGGCGCAGCCGGCTGCCCTCGGCCTCGCCCAGGGCCACGGCCATGCGCCGCACCGACTCCAGCTGCGACATCAAGCGCTGCACCTCGGGGTACAGCGCCTGGGCCTGGGGCGTGGGCAGCAGGCGCTTGCGCTCGCGGGTGAAGAGCGCATAGCCCAGCTCCAGCTCGGCCAGCTTGAGGGTCTGGGTCACGGCCGGCTGGGTCACATGCAGCAGGCGGGCCGCGGCGCTGACCGTGCCGGTCAGCATCACCGCATTGAAGACCTCGAGGTGCTTGAGCCTCACATCAGCACGATGTCGTAATGCTCGGTCTGGTTGGTGGGCTCGGCCGTCAGCGAGATCGGCTTGCCGATGAAGTCGGAGAGCCCGGCCAGATGCTGGCTCTCTTCATCCAGCAGCATCTCCACCACATTGGCCGCGGCCACCACGCGGAACTCCTTGGGCGAGAACTGGCGGGCCTCGCGCAGGATCTCGCGCATGATGTCGTAGCAGACGGTGCGGGCGGTCTTGATCTGGCCGCGGCCCTCGCAGGTCGGGCAGGGTTCGCAGAGCATGCGGGCCAGCGATTCGCGGGTGCGCTTGCGCGTCATCTCCACCAGGCCCAGCTGCGTGAAGCCGCCCACGGTCACCTTGGTGCGATCCTTGCTGAGCTGCTTTCGGAACTCGCTCAGCACGGCGCTGCGATGCTCCTCGCGGGTCATGTCGATGAAGTCGACGATGATGATGCCGCCCAGATTGCGCAGGCGCAGCTGGCGCGCGATGGCGCCAGCCGCCTCCAGATTGGTCTTGAAGATGGTGTCGTCGAAGTTGCGGGCGCCCACGAAGCCACCGGTGTTCACATCGATGGTGGTCATGGCCTCGGTCTGGTCCACGATCAGGTAGCCGCCCGACTTGAGGTCCACGCGCCGCGCCAGGGCGCGGTCCAGCTCGGCATCGATATTGTTCAGATCGAAGATGGGCCGCTCGCCGCGGTAATGCTCCAGCTTGGCCGTGGCGGCGGGCATGTACATCTCGCCGAAGGCGTGCAGCACCTCGTACTGCATGCGCGAGTCGATGCGGATGGAGCCGGTGCGCTCGGTGCTCAGATCGCGCAGCACGCGCTCCACCAGGCTCAGGTCCTGGTGCAGCAGGGTGCCGGGCGGCGAGCGGTGCGCGCGCTCGCGGATCTGGGCCCAGGTCTTGCGCAGATAGGCGATGTCGGTGGCCAGCTCCTCGTCCGAGGCGTCCTCGGCATTGGTGCGCAGGATGAAGCCGCCGCCCCCGCCCTCGTCCGGCTTGCCCACCAGGACCTGCATGCGGGCCCGCAGCTGCTCGCGGGTCTCGGGCGAGCCGATCTTCTGCGAGATGCCGATGTGCTCGTCCTGGGGCAGGAAGACCAGCATGCGCCCGGCAATGCTGATCTGGGTGGACAGGCGAGCCCCCTTGCTGCCGATGGGGTCCTTGATCACCTGCACGGTGAGGGTCTGGCCCTCGAAGACCAGGCGCTCGATGGGCACGGCCGCGCCGCTGTCGGCATGGTGGCTGCGCGGCGTGGCGCCGTTCACATGCAGATCGGCCACATGCAGGAAGGCCGCACGCTCCAGGCCGATGTCGATGAAGGCCGACTGCATGCCCGGCAGCACCCGCGCCACCTTGCCCGAGTAGATATTGCCCACCAGGCCGCGCTCCAGGGTGCGCTCGATGTGCAGCTCCTGCACCGCGCCGTTTTCGACCACGGCCACGCGGGTCTCCTGCGGAGACCAGTTGATCAGAATGTCTTCCATAGCTTGCGTCTCCTCGCCGGCGCACGGGCGGCTCCGGGCGGAGCCGCGGCCAGGCCGGTCAAGCACTCTCGTCAGGCTGGCGCCTGGCGGGAGGGCTCGCGCCCCCGGCGTGTCAGAGATCCAGCCCGGTCTGGCGCAGCAGGCCGGCGGTCTCGAACAGGGGCAGACCCATGATGCCCGAATATGAGCCCTCGATGTGCTCGATCCAGCCCGCGATCTGGCTCTGGATGGCATAGGCCCCGGCCTTGCCCATGGGCTCGCCGCTGTCCACATAGCGGCGCAGCACCGCAGCCGGCACCGGCGCGAAGCGCACCTGCGAGACGCTCAGGGCCAGGGCTTGCCGGCCCGACCAGGCCAGGGCCACAGCGGTGAGCACGCGGTGGGTCTGGCCGGAGAGACGCTTGAGCATGTCCAGCGCCTCGGCGGCGTCGGCCGGCTTGCCCAGGATGTCGTCGCCCAGCGCCACCGTGGTGTCGGAGCAGAGAATGGGTCGCTCGGTCAGGCCGCGCTGCGCGCGCCGCGCCACCGCGGCGGCCAGCTTGTTGAGCGTGGCGCGCTGCACATAGGGCTCGGGCAGCTCGCCGGGCTCCACGGTCTCCAGGGCCTCGGCATCCTCGTCGGCACCGGGCAGCAGCAGCTCATGCGGCACGCCCAGCTGGTCCAGCAGCTGGCGGCGGCGCGGGCTTTGCGAGGCGAGATAGATCAGCGGGGAGGACATGCGGCAGGACTTCACTCGCGGTGATAGGGATGGCCGGCCTGCACCGACCAGGCGCGGTACAGGCCCTCGGCCAGCAGCACGCGCACAAAGGCGTGCGGCAGGGTCAGGTCGGACAGGCGCAGCATCTCGTCGGCCGTGGCCTTGAGCGCGGGATCCAGGCCATCGGGGCCGCCGATGAAGATGGCCACATCGCGGCCATCGTCCTTCCAGCGCGTCAGGGCCTTGGCCAGCTGCAGCGTGGTGACGCGCTCGCCGCGCTCGTCCAGGATCAGGCGCCGCGCGCCCTTGGGGCAGGCGGCCTCCAGGCGCTGGGCCTCGGCGGCCATCATCTGCTCCACGGTCTTGCCGGTGGTGCGTGGCTCGACCTTGACGGCCTTGAGCTCCAGACGCAGCTCGGGCGGAAAACGCTTGGCGAAGTCTTCGTAAGCGGTGTCCGCCCAGCCGGGCATGCGCTGACCGACCGCGATCAGCAGCAGGCGCATCAGGCCTTCTTGGCGCGGGCCGGGGCGGCCTTCTTGGCCACCGGCTTGGCAGCAGGCTTGGCCGCCACGGTCTTGCGCGCCGCCGGCTTGGCGGCAGGCGCCGCCTTCTTGGCCACGATCTTCTTGGCGGCCGGCTTGGCGGCGCCCACCTTGAGGGTCTTGACCGGGGCGGCGGTCTTGGCCGGCGCGGCCTTCTTCACGCCCGTGGTCTTGCTCACGCTGCCCTTCTTGGCCGGCGCCTTCTTGGCGGCGGGGGCGGCAGCGGTCTTGGCGGCGGCCTTCTTGGCGGGTGCAGCCGCCTTCTTGGCCGCGGGCGCCTTGGCCTTCTTGGCGGCCTTGGGCTCCTCGTCCATGGGCTCGGAGGCCTTGACCAGCTTGACCTCGCCATCACCCAGCTTGAGCTTGACGGGCTTGCCGCCCCAGATCTCTTCCAGGTGGTAGTACTCGCGGATGGCCGGCTGCATCACATGCACCACGGCGGCGCCGCAGTCCACGATGATCCATTCGCCGTTTTCCTCGCCCTCGGTGCGCATGACATCCATGCCGCGCTCCTTGACCGTCACCCGCACGCTGGAGGCCAGCGCCTTGGTCTGGCGGTTGCTGGTGCCCGAGGCGATGATCACGCGCTCGAACAGCGGCGAGAGGTGCTCGGTGTTGAAGACCTGGATGTTCTGGGCCTTCACGTCTTCCAGGCCATCGACGATGGCGCGCTGCAGTTTACGAATGTCCATTCTTGTGTTCTCGCTGGGCCTCAAAGGGCCCCGTAAAGGCGGTGACGGGCAATATACCCCGCTACCGCATCGCCCACCATGGGGCGGATGTCCTCGCCACGCGACGCCCGGTCGCGCACCTCGGTGGAAGAAATCGCCGATGCCGGCATCTCGATGATCTGAACCCGGTGCGGCGTGCCCGCCAGCTCGGGTGGCGCCTGCACCGGGGTGCCGGCCCGCGCCGCCACCGCCAGCGTGACCCGCTCCAGCAGGGCCGGCCACTCACGCCAGGTGTGCAGGCGGGCGTACTGGTCCTGGCCGATCAGCAGGAAGAGCTGCTCGCCCGGGTGAGCCGCCAGACGGGCCCGCACCGTGTCGATGGTGTAGCTGGCGCCGTCGCGCTCCAGCTCGCTGTCGTCCACCGCAAAGCGCGGCTCGCCGGCCACCATCAGCTCGACCATGGCGCGCCGGTGCTCGGGCGAGGCCAGGCCGCGGCCGGCGCCGGCCTGCAGCTTCTGCCAGGGCCGCCCGGCGGGCAGCCACAGCAGCCGGTCCAGGCCCAGCTGGGCCAGCGCGCTGCGCGCCAGCGAGAGATGGGCCAGGTGCACCGGATCGAAGCTGCCACCGAAGAGGCCGATCCGCGCCCCCGCGGGCGCCGGGTTCACAGCCACAGCGCGCTGGGCGCCTCATGCGCCCAGTCACGCGGGCGCAGGAAGTCGGTGTACAGGCGCGCCTCGGGCGTGCCGGCCTCGGGCTGCCAGTCGTAGCGCCACTTCACCAGGGGCGGCATGGACATCAGGATGGATTCCGTGCGGCCGCCCGACTGCAGGCCGAAGAGCGTGCCCCTATCAAAGACCAGGTTGAACTCCACATAGCGGCCGCGCCGGTAGGCCTGGAAGTCGCGCTCGCGCTCGCCATAGGCATAGCCCTGGCGGCGCTCCACGATGGGCAGATAGGCGGGCACGAAGGCGTCGCCCACCGAGCGCAGCATGGCGAAGGACGCATCGAACCCGCCCTCGGCATGGTCATCGAAGAACACGCCGCCGATGCCGCGCGGCTCGCTGCGGTGCTTCAGGAAGAAATACTCGTCGCACCAGGTCTTGAAGCGCGGATAGAGGGTCTCGCCATGCGGGTCCAGCGCCGTCTTGCAGGTCCGGTGGAAATGCTGGGCATCGCGCTCGTAGCCATAGTAGGGCGTCAGGTCCATGCCGCCGCCAAACCAGACCACGGGCTCGGCATCCGCCGGCAGGGCCGCGAACATGCGCACATTCATGTGCACCGTGGGCACAAAGGGGTTGTGCGGGTGCAGCACCAGGGACACGCCCATGGCCTCGAAGGGCGCGCCGGCCAGCTCGGGCCGATGCTGGGTGGCCGAGGGCGGCAGCACCCGGCCGCGCACATGCGAGAAATTGCAGCCGCCGCGCTCGAAGAGGCCGCCGTTCTCGATCAGGCGGGTCAGGCCGTCGCCTTCCAGGCGGCCACCGGGCTCGCGCTCCCAGCCATCGCTGATGAAGGGCTGGCCGTCGGCCTGCTCCAGCGCCGACACGATGCGCTGCTGCAGACCCAGCAGGTACTCGCGCACCGCCAGGGTTTGAATCGTCATGGCTTCTCCAGGAGTCGCACAGGGCTGGCCAGCTCGGGCCGTTTGCCGCGTCGGCCGGCGTAGAGCTCGGCCAGCAGGGCGAAATCGGCGGCCTTGTCACCGCTCAGGCGCACGAATTGCCGCAGGATCACGGTCTTGCTCGGAAAGTCGAAGGAGGCCAGGCCCACCGGCACATCCGCCTGCAGGGCCAGCTGATAGGCGCCGGAGCGCCAGCCGCCCTTGAGCGAGCGCGTGCCCTCGGGCGCGGCCACCAACCAGAAGATCTCGTCGCGCTGCTGGGCGGCGCGCATCTGGGCCGCCGTCTCGCCCACCAGGCCATGGGCGCTGTCGCGCTGCACCGCCACCCCGCCCAGCCAGCGCAGCCAGGTGCCAAAAAGCGGCACGCGAAACAGGCTGTCCTTGGCCCAGAAGCGCAGGGGCAGGCCCAGGGTCCATTTGGCAAACAGGCCCACCGGGAAGTCCCAGTTGGAGGTGTGCGGATAGACCAGCATCACGCCCTGGCGGCCGGGCAGACCCTGGCAGTCCAGGCGCCAGCCCGCCAGACGGAACAAGGCCCGCGCCAGCAGACTGCCGCGCGGGCGCAGCGGCAGCGCGGCCGCATCCAGCAGCTGGGGACGGGTCGGCCGAGGCTCGCTCAACGCCGGCTCACCGCCCGGTGGCCGATATCGCGGCGGTACTGCTTGCCTTCGAAGTGGATCGGCGTCAGGGTGTCATAGGCCAGCTGCTGCGCGGTGCGCACCGACTCGCCCAGGGCCGTCACGCAGAGCACGCGGCCACCCGAGGTGAGCAGCTTGCCGTCCTGCTCGGTGGTGCCGGCATGGAAGACCATCACATCGGCCGCATCGGCGGGCAGGCCGCTGATAGCGTCGCCCTTGCGCGGCTGCAGCGGATAGCCCTCGGCCGCCATCACCACGCCCAGGGCCACGCGGCGGTCCCATTGCAGCTCCACCTGATCCAGCGAGCCCTCGGTGGCGGCCATCATCAGCTCGAAGAGATCGCTCTTCAGACGCATCATGATGGGCTGGGTCTCGGGGTCGCCCATGCGGGTGTTGAACTCCACCGTGCGTGGCTGGCCCTTGTCGTCGATCATCAGGCCGGCGTAGAGGAAGCCGGTGAAGGGGATGCCGTCCTTGGCCATGCCCTGGATGGTGGGCATGATGATCTCGTGCATCACCTTGGCATGCACATTGGGCGTGACCACCGGGGCCGGCGAGTAGGCGCCCATGCCGCCGGTATTGGGGCCGGCATCGCCGTCCTGCAGGCGCTTGTGGTCCTGGCTGGTGGCCAGGGAGACCACATTCTTGCCGTCGCACACGACGATGAAGCTCGCTTCCTCGCCGCTCATGAACTCCTCGATCACGACCCGGGCGCCGCCCTGGTTGTGCACCACGCCCAGCTTGTTGTCCGCCAGGATCCAGTCGATGGCCTCATGGGCCTCGGCCAGGGTCATGGCCACGACCACGCCCTTGCCCGCGGCCAGGCCATCGGCCTTGATCACGATGGGCGCGCCCTGCGCGTCCACATAGGCGTGGGCCAGGGCGGCGTCGGAGAAGGTCTCGTAGGCCGCCGTGGGAATGGCGTGGCGCTTCATGAAGTCCTTGGCGAAGGCCTTGCTGGACTCCAGCTGGGCCGCCGCCTTGGTGGGGCCGAAGATGCGCAGGCCGCGGGCCCGGAACTCGTCCACCACGCCGGCCGCCAGAAAGGCCTCGGGGCCGACCACGGTGAGCGCGATCTTCTCGGCCTCGGCGAAGTCGGCCAGGGCCTTCACATCGCTCAGGGCAATATTCTTCAGGTGCGGGTTGCGGGCCGTGCCGCCATTGCCCGGGGCCACGAAGACCTGGCTGACGCGCTCGGCCTGCGAGAGCTTCCAGGCCAGCGCATGCTCGCGGCCACCATTACCAAGAACAAGAACTTTCATTCCTGGATTTCCGCGTTGTGATAGATCTCCTGGGTGTCGTCCAGGTCCTCGAGCACGTCCAGCAGCTTCTGCATGCGAACGGCGTCCTCGCCCGCGAGGCTCACCGTGTTCTCGGCGCGCATGGTGACCTCGGCCACCTCGGGCTTGAGGCCGGCGGCCTCCAGCGCATTCTTGACGGCTTCGAAGTCGCCCGGCGCGGTCAGCACCTCGATGGCGCCCTCGTCATCGGTGATCACGTCTTCGGCACCGGCCTCCAGGGCCACTTCCATGACCTTGTCCTCGGAGGTGCCCGGCGCGAAGACCAGCTGGCCGCAATGCTTGAACTGGAAGGCCACCGAGCCGTCCGTGCCCATATTGCCGCCGTACTTGCTGAAGGCGTGACGCACCTCGGCCACCGTGCGCACGCGGTTATCGGTCATGGTGTCGATCATGATGGCCGCGCCGCCGATGCCATAGCCCTCGTAGCGGATTTCCTCGTAGGTCACGCCGTCGAGGTTGCCCGTGGCCTTGTCCACATTGCGCTTGATATTGTCGGCCGGCATGTTCGCGGCCTTGGCCTTCTCGATGGCCAGGCGCAGACGCGGGTTCATCGCGATATCGCCGCCGCCCTGGCGGGCCGCGACGATGATTTCGCGCGTCAGACGCGTCCAGATCTTGCCGCGCTTTTCATCCTGACGCCCCTTGCGGTGCTGAATATTGGCCCATTTGGAATGACCAGCCATTGACTCGTTCTCCTGGCGAGCGCAGCCCATGCATCCGGTGTTCGGGCGGCTCAGATTTGTTGGATAGACTGCGATTTTAGCCGTCAGACCGAACCCGTCCCCTGGAGAACCCTATGGCCGACCCCATCCTGCTGGCCCGCCACGGTGAGACCGAGTGCCAGCTCTTGCCCGCCCTGGCCAACCGCCACGGCCTGATCACCGGGGCCACCGGGACCGGCAAGACCATCAGCCTGCAGACCCTGGCGGAGAGCCTGAGCAAGATCGGCGTGCCGGTCTTCATGGCCGATGTGAAGGGCGACCTGACCGGCATCAGCCAGGCCGGCGCGCCCAGCGCCAAGCTGCTGGCCGTGCTGAAGGAGCGCGGCATAGCGCCCCCCCAGCCCCTGGCCTGCCCCACCACCTTGTGGGACGTGTTCGGCGAGCAGGGCCACCCGGTGCGGGCCACGGTCTCGGACATGGGCCCCCTGCTGCTGGCACGCATGCTGGCCCTCAACGAGACCCAGGCCGGCGTGCTGCAGCTGGTGTTCAAGATTGCCGACGACAGCGGCATGCTGCTGCTGGACCTCAAGGATCTGCGCGCCATGCTCCAACATGTGGGCGACAACGCGAGCCAGTACACCACCGAGTACGGCAATGTCAGCGCCGCCAGCATCGGCGCCATCCAGCGCGGCCTGCTGCAGGTGGAAGAGCAAGGCGGTGACAAGTTCTTCGGCGAGCCCATGCTCAATATCGCCGACTTCATGCAGACCGAGGGCGGCCTGGGCGTGGTGAACATCCTGGCGGCCGACAAGCTGCTGGCCGCGCCGCGCCTCTATGCCACCTTCCTGCTGTGGATGCTGTCCGAGCTCTTCGAGACCCTGCCCGAGGTGGGCGACCTGGACAAACCCAAGCTGGTCTTCTTCTTCGACGAGGCCCACCTGCTCTTCAAGGACGCCCCGGCCGCCCTGGTGGAGCGCATTGAGCTGGTCGTGCGCCTGGTGCGCTCCAAGGGCGTGGGCGTGTACTTCGTGACCCAGAACCCGCTGGACATTCCGGACGCGGTGCTGGGCCAGTTGGGCAACCGGGTGCAGCATGCGCTGCGCGCCTTCACCCCGCGCGACCAGAAGGCCGTCAAGGCCGCGGCCGAGACCATGCGTGCCAAGCCCGGGCTGGACATCGCCAGCGCCATCACCGAGCTGGCCGTCGGCGAGGCCCTGGTGAGCCTGCTGGACGAGAAGGGCCGCCCCAGCGTGACCGAGCGGGTCTTCGTGCTGCCGCCCGGCAGCCAGATCGGCCCCATCACGCCCGAGCAGCGCGCCGCCCTGCTCAAGAGCTCCCTGGTGGCCGGGGTCTATGATCAGGCGGTAGACCGCGAATCGGCCTATGAGCAGCTGCGCGGCCGCGCGGCCAGCGCACCGGCCGGCCCCACGGCGGGCGGCAGCGCCGGCGCCCCGGCCGGCCAGGCCGAGGCCGGCGGCGGCATGCTGGACGGGCTCAAGGACGTGCTCTTCGGCTCCACCGGCCCGCGCGGCGGCCGGCGCGAGGGCCTGGCCGAGGCGGCCGCCAAATCGGCCCTGCGCTCCATGGGCACCACCGTGGGCCGCGAGATCATCCGCGGCGTGCTGGGCAGCCTGCTCGGCGGCAGCGGCAGCAAGCGCCGGCGCTGAACGGTTCGCGCCGGCGCTCGGCAACTGGCGCTCGCGCTCTACGGCTCGCGCCGCGGCGGCCACCGCTGGCGCCGGGCGCTGGCAGCTCGTCGCAGCGGGCTCGCGGCCGGGGCGGGGCTTGCGCACCATGGCGGCCATCGACATCGCAACGCCGCCACCCGCGCCCTGCACCATGAACCTCAGCCCCCTCATCGCCCTGCACCTGAGCGCCGCCCTGGGCGCCGTGGCCCTGGGCCCCGTGGCCCTGACCCTGCGCAAGGGCTCGCCCGGCCACCGCGCCGCCGGCTACACCTGGATCACGCTGATGCTGGTGACTGCGCTCAGCGCCCTCTTCATCCGCGACTTCGGCCTGCCCAATATCGCCGGCTACACGCCCATCCACCTGCTGGTGCCCTTCACCCTGATCAGCCTGGCACTGGCCATCCGCGCCGTGATCCAGGGTCGCATCCAGCAGCACCACCGCCTGATGTGGCGCACCTATCTGGGCGCCTGCGTGGTGGCCGGCGCCTTCACCCTGCTGCCCCAACGTTTTCTGGGCCAGTGGGTCTGGCACCACTGGCTGGGCTGGATCTGAGATCCCCCGCACCTTCTCGCCATCGCACAATCTCGCCCCATGTCGCGCCCTGCCACCCACCCGGATCTGCGCCAGCGCCTGGCCGCCCTGCCCTATGTGCTGCGCGCCGGCCTGGGCAATGTGATCTTCTCCTCGGGCATAGGCCTGCTGATCCATCTGCTGACCGGCCAGGCCCTGCGTGGCGCCCTGGTCTATTCCCTGTGCATAGGCCTGAGCTGCTGGGCCCTGATCGACGGCTCGCGCCAGCTCAGCGCGCGGCTGCTGCGCCGCTGGCGCCCCGGCCAGGCCGCCCTGCGCGAGGGCTGGCCCGGCTGGCCGGTGATGCTGCTGTGCGTGCTGGCTTCGGTGCCCCTGGCCTGCGTGGCCGGCAGCCTGCTGGCCCAGGCCCTGCTGGGCTGGGACCTGCGCCGCGCGGCCTGGGACTGGCCGCAGAAGGAGCTGCTGACGGTGTTGCTGCTCACCCTGGGTGCCTCCATGGTGGCCACCGCCGTCTTCTATGCCCGCGGCCGCCTGGCCGCCGCCCGCGGCGAGGCCGAGCAGGCCCGGCGCCTGGCGGCCGAAACCCAGCTGCGCCTGCTGGAGTCGCAGCTGGAGCCGCATATGCTCTTCAACACCCTGGCCAATCTGCGGGTGCTGATCAGCCTGGACCCGGCCCGCGCCCAGGCCATGCTGGACCGCCTGATCGCCTTTCTGCGCGCCACCCTGGACGCTTCGCGCCGCGGCGAGGCCCACAGCCTGCGCGCCGAGTTCGCCCGCCTGGCCGACTATCTGGCCCTGATGGAGGTGCGCATGGGCCCGCGCCTGCAGACCCGGCTGGACCTGCCCGAGGCCCTGGCCGAGCTGCCCGTGCCGCCCCTGCTGCTGCAGCCCCTGGTGGAAAACGCCATCAAGCATGGGCTGGAGCCCAAGGTGGAGGGCGGCTGCCTCACGGTGAGCGCGCGTCAGGAGGCCGGCCAGCTGCGGCTGGAGGTGCTGGACAGCGGCGTCGGCCCCGGCCAGGCGCGCCCGGCCGATCAGATCGGCAGCGGCTTCGGCCTGGAACAGGTGCGCTCGCGCCTGGCCACCCAGTACGGCCCCGGTGCCGGCCTGCGTCTGGCTGCAGTCGCCGAGGGCGGCACGCGCGTCAGCCTTTGGCTTCCACTTTCCACTGAACACAGGACCACGCCCCCATGAGCCTGCCCCGCCCCGCCGCCACGGCCCTGATCGCCGAAGACGAACCCCTGCTGGCCGAGGCCTTGCGCGCCGAGCTGCAGCAGCTCTGGCCCGAGCTGACGCTACTACCCGCCGTGGGCCATGGCCAGGCTGCGGTGGACACGGCCCTGGCGCGTCGCCCGCAGATCCTCTTTCTGGACATCCGCATGCCCGGCATGAGCGGGCTGGAAGCCGCCGCCGCCCTGGCCGAGGATTGGCCGCAGGACCAGCCCTTTCCCCTGCTGGTTTTCGTGACCGCCTACGACCAGTACGCGCTGCAGGCCTTCGAGCGCGCGGCCATCGACTATGTGCTCAAGCCGGTGCAGCGCGAGCGCCTGGCCCAGAGCTGCGAGCGCCTGCAGGCCGCCCTGCGCCAGCGCGAGCCGGCACCGGCCGAGGGCGCAGTGCAGCAGCTGCGCCAGCTGCTGGAAGCGCCGGCCCTGGCCCAGGCCCTGGGGCTGGCCACCAGCGCGGCCGCAGCCGCACCGGCCGCCACGCCGCTGCGCCTGCTGCAGGTGGGCGTGGGCAGCAGCATCGTGATGCTGCCGGTGGACGAGGTGATCTATTTCGAGGCCGCGGACAAGTATGTGCGCGTGCTCACGGCCGAGCGCGAGTACCTGGTGCGCATCTCCCTTCGCGAGCTGCTGCCCCAGCTGGATGGGCAGCGCTTCTGGCAGGTGCACCGCAGCCTGGTGGTGCGCAGCGATGCCATCGCCCGCGCCGAACGCGACGAGGCCTCGCGCCTGAGCCTGGTGCTGCACGAGCGACCCGAGCGCCTGGGCGTGAGCCGGCTCTACGCCCACCTCTTCAAGGCGCTCTGAGCCTCGGGCGCGCGCCCAAGAAAAAACGCCTGCCGCGGTAGCGACAGGCGTTGCTTGCGGCTCTTGTGCAGCCGCAAAGCGCCCGACCCTCGCGGGTCGGGCGGCCATCAGCAGCAGATCAGAACTCGTAGCGAGCGGTGATCTGGGCGGCCCACTGGGATTCGCCCTTGTTCTGCTTGATGGTCGGTGCGTCCGGATCGGCCACCGAGTAGATCATCTTGCCGGTGGCGGGGTCGATGCCGGCGAAGTTCACGAAGCGGCGCACATTGCCGCCCGAGCCGTCGCGGAAGCTGACCTCGTCGATACGGCCCCACTTGCTGTTCAGCATATTGCCGATGTTCATCAGGTCCAGGGTGATCACACCCTTGTGACCGGCGAACAGGCCCGGCACTTCCTGGCTCAGGCGCAGGTCGAAGCTGTTGGTGAACTGCGAGAAGGCGCTGTTGCGACCCACGGCGCGACCCTTGGCGCTGCTCAGCGACTTATTGGCGTCGACGATGCTCCAGAACTTGGCTTCGGCAGCGGTACCGGAGGCGGCCACGGTCTGACCCGGCAGGCGGAACAGCACTTCACCCGAGCCCGGGGCCTTGGGCACGTACAGCAGGTCGTTGCCGGAGATGCCGTCGCCGTTCATGTCGTTGCCGAAGGTCCAGCTGTAGGGCTTGCCGGTACGGCCTTCGTAGAACAGGCCCACCGTGGTCTTGTACTTGCCGACAAAGGCCTTGGACCAGTTGATGCCGGCGTTGACGCGGTCACGCACCAGGTAGGCGGAGTTGGCCGAGGCCTCCTCGTTCGGGTTGAAGACCGCGCGGTTGGCGAAGTTGGAGAAGGCCGTCGACGAGGTCAGCGGGCTCACTTCCTTGGCCGTGGTGCGGGTGTAGGCCACCGACCAGCCAAAGCCGGAGCGGGCCGGGCCCGACAGGCTCAGGGTCAGGGCGTCGCCGCCCCCCTTGTTGGTCGACTGCACCAGGGTCACGTCGCCAAAGCTGCGGTTGCGCAGATCCTTGGAACTGGCGCCGCAGCCGTTGGTCACGTTCAGGCCACCATCGGTCCAGCAAGCGGTGCCGCGTCCGGCCGCGTTCCAGTACATGGCGCGGCCATCCGGGGCCGTGGTCGTGGCCGGACCCAGGTTCAAGTGCTGGTAGAACAGGCCGTTCTTGACCTTGGTGTGCACCCATTCGGCGCTCGCCACCAGGCCATACCAGGGCAGCTCGGCGTCATAGGCCAGGTTGAATTTCCAGACCGAGGGCTGGGTCACGCCGGGCGCGATCAGATCCACGTTCGGCGCGGCGGCACCGACGATGGTGGGCTGCTTGTTCGGATCCGGGTTGTAAGCCAGCGTGTTGCAAGGCGTGCCGGTGTTGCTGCAGGTGATGTCAGACACCACCATGCCGGTGTTCTGGTAGGGATTGGCCAGCCAGACACTGGCGGCCGCGCCCTGGAACAGACCCAGGCCGCCACGCAGCTGCGACTTGCGCTTGTCGGCGCTGTCGAAGGCGTAGTTGAAGCCCAGGCGCGGCTGCACCAGGCTCTTGCCATCCGGCGTGTAGGTGTTGTCGTAGCCGAAGCCACCTTCCTGACGGCCGGTGGTGGCGTTGATGCTCAGCGGCTTGGCCACGTTCGGGTTAGCGAGCGGGCTGTTGCCGGTGCTGATGCGGTCCACGCGCAGGCCCGCGGTCAGGGTCAGGCGCTTGTTGACGGTCCAGGTGTCCTGCACGAACAGGCCCAGATTGCTGAAGCTCATGTCCGCCGCGGCGTCATTGAGCGTGCGGCCCGCCATCGGCACCTGGATGCGGAAGGAGGTCGGCACGCCCAGCTCGAATGCGCGAATAGGATCGGCACTGGTGAAGGTGTACTGGCCCTTGGCGCGACGCACGAAGGCGTTGAAGATTTCGTTGCGCTCGATGTCGGTACCGAACTTCACCTCATGGTCGTTCAGGACCAGGTTACCCGCCAGATAGGCGTTGGTGGTGTTGGTTTCCAGGCGGTTGAAGTGACGGGTCTCTTCGGTGCCGAAGCGCAGGCTGCGGTCACCGGTGGCGGTACCGGCGGGCGCAGCGGCGGTGAAGTTCAGCACCACCTCGGGCATGTCCGAACGGTTGGTCGGCACGCTCAGGTAGTCACGCTTGGAGAGCTTGAGCTCGGTGGAGAAGGTGTCGGTCCAGTCGGAGAAGAGCTGACCCACCAGGGACTCAATGCTCTTCTCGGTCGTGTAGAAGCGCGAACCCAGGGAGAGCGAGTTGGCTGAGAAGCCCGGGGCGATGGGCTGCGACTGCTCGGTCTTCGAGTAGCGCACATTGGCGCGATGGTTCTCGTTGATGTTCCAGTCCAGCTTCAGCAGCGTGTCCTTGACCACCACTTCCTCGGGGCCGGGGATGTCGCCAACGTCGATGCCGTACTTGCTCTTGGCCACCTGCTGCAGGCGCGCGATATCGGCCGGCGAGATGCCCACATTGATCAGGCTGCTGCCCAGCGGGCCGAACTGCGGCACATCACGGTCGCTGCGCATTTCTTCGTAGCTGCCGAAGAAGAAGAGCTTGTCCTTGATGATGGGGCCGCCCAGGGTCACGCCCTTGGTGGTCTCGGTGAAGGGAGGCGGGTTGGAATAGCTTTCCTTGGCGCGGTCGAAGCGCTGACCGCCCAGGCTGTCGTCACGGTAGACGTAGTACAGGCTGCCCTTGAGCTCATTGGTGCCGGACTTGGTCACGGCATTGATGTTGGCGCCGGTATAGCCCTGCTGGGTGACGTCGTAATTGGAGATATTGACCTGCACCGCCTGGATCGCGTCCAGCGAGATCGGCTGCTTGATGGTGGGCAGGTTGTTGGCTTCAAGGCCGAAGGTGTCGTTGATGCGAACACCGTCCACCGTGATCGCGTTGAAACGCGAGTTCTGGCCCATGGCCGAGATCTCGCCGCGGTCCTTGTCGGTCTGCGACAGGCGCGGGTCGGTGCGGGCGTAGTCCTGCAGGCTGCGGGCAGCGGAGGCGTAGGCATCCAGCTCCTGGCGGCCCAGGCTGGTGCCGGCGCCGGCGGCGCCGCTGTTGAACTTGCTGGCGACGGCGGAACCGGTGAGCACCACGGTGTCCAGCTTGTTGCCGCCCAGGGTCACGTCCAGGTTCAGGCTTTCGGCCAGGGCCAGATAGATGCCCTCGCGCACTTCCTTGTCGGCGCCCTTGCTGACGGTGATTACATAGGGACCGCCCACGCGCAGGCCGCGCAGGGTGTAGCGGCCTTCGGCGTCGCTCACCAGGTTGTTGACCGAACCCGACTCGCGGTGCAGCACGCTAACGTTTGCGCCGGCAATCGCTTTGCCATCAGCGCCCATCACACGACCGCCGATGGCGGCCGTGGTGTTCTGTGCCATGACGGGTGCTGCCACCACGATGGCGGCAGCGGCGCTGAGCGCGTGCCGGGTGAAATTCCAACGGTTGCTATTCATCTGTTCACTCCTCGAGAAGAACGCAGACTCGCGCCTGCCATGCCCTGACCTTGAAAAACTGTACTGCCGCCGGCATTCGCAAACGTTTGGTATCGCAGTTTCCCCACACCGAGGATTCACCGCTTGCCATACCCCCCGCTTTATGCGTGCCGTCGCTCCGTGACGGGAGCGCCCGTCTTCGGGCCCGATCTCGCACCAAACAAGTGCCATCTCGAAGCCCAGCTGCTTGTTAGCAAGTGGGATGCCAGCAGCACCGAGGGTGCTGGCATCGGCTTGCAAGGCCCAGCTTTTCGTCTGTGACAGTTTCCGCAGCCTGCATGTCGATGCCGTGACAGGGGCAGCCGTCCGGGCCGTCCCGCATCGAAATACAACAGCCGCCCATCCGCCCTGCGCACAAGCCCGATCTGCGTCCGCGCTCTCCGCACGGCCCATGAAAAAAGCCCCGCTCGCGCGGGGCCTGCTTGCCGGGGCGCCGAAGCCCGGACTCAGAACTTCATGCGCAGGTTCACATAGAACTGGCGACCGCTCTCGTGCCAATAGCCCGGAGCGTTATCGCTGACGAAGTAGTTGTGACGCACCGGATTGAGCAGATTGTTGGCATCCAGATGAATGCTCATGTCCTTGGTGATCCGGTAGCCCAGCGAGGCCGACAGGCTGCCATAGCCCTTGTACTTGCGCAGACCGTTGTAGGCGGTGATCTGCTTGGTCTTGTCGTCCACGGTCGGCGGAAGGGTGCCGTTGCCCACGAAGGCGTCGGAGTAGTCGCTGCGGTAGTTCCAGGCCAGGCTGGCGGAGAACTTGTCGTCCTCGTAGAAGCCGCGCAGGTTGTAGGTCCACTTGGAGGTGCCCAGCATCTCCACGCCGTCGGCATCCTTGGAGTCCACATAGGTGCCGTTGATGCCGAAGCCGAAGCCGCCGGCAATCGGCATCTCCAGCGCCGCCTCCGCGCCCTTGAGCTGAGCCTTCACCCCCACGCGCGAGGTCACGTCATAGACCGTGTTCTTGCCCTGGCTGATATTGAAGTACTCGATACGCGAGACACCGGCCTTCACATAGTTCTGCAGATGCTGGGAGAACAGGCCCACCGAGACCATGGCCCGCGGCGCGAAGTACCAGGCCAGCGTGGCGTCCACATTGGTGGACAGCACGGGTTTCAGCTGCGGGTTGCCGCTGGTGCCGGTCAGCAGGGTGTCGTTGAGCGAGACCGAGCCGGCCAGCTCGTTGTAGTTGGGACGCCCCAGGGAGCGCGAGGCCGAGGCGCGCGCCACCAGATCGCTGCGCAGATCCCAGCGCAGGTTCAGGCTGGGCAGCAGGGCCCTGTGCTTGGTGCTGGCCATACGCGGCAGGTAGGTGCCAAGCTTGGAGCCCACGATGGCGCCGGGCACCGCGCAGGGCTGCAGGGCCGGGCATTGCGTGAGCGACTGGTAGGACAGCGAGTCCACCGTGGTCGTCACATGGCGCAGGCCGGCATTGCCGCTCACGGTGGGGCTGAGCTCGAACTCACCCATCAGATAGAGCGCGTCGTTCTTCTCGGACACCGAATAGCCGCTGGTCAGCGAGGCATTCAGCACCGGGTCCCAGTTCATGTACTTGGCACCGAACTCGCGCAGCTGCTCGGGCGTGTAGCGGAACAGGCCCTGCGGCAGGCTGGCGTCCAGGCCCGAGGCCCAGCCGGAGGGATAGCTGGAGCCCGGCTTGGGGAAGCTGCCCGGCGGGATCACGTTGTCCACCAGCTGGCCTCCGGTCACCGGGATGAAGGCCACGCCCTGGTCGGTGGCGTTCCAGCGGCCGCCGGCCACGTCGTAGCTGCGCTTGTGCTTGGCGGAGCGCAGCCCCCACTTCACCGCGGTGAAGATGGAGTCGCTGGGCGCGTACTCGCCGTCCAGGTGCAGATAGTCTTCCTTGTCCTTGGACACCACGGCCGCCGCAGTGTTGCTCATCATCACGAAGTTGGACACATTACCCATGTCGATGGGCTTGTTGGCCGCATCCAGCATCACCCAGTCCGTGCCCTTGCTACGGTCGATGCTGTAGCTCATGTTCGGGTTGACCAGGCCGAAGGTCAGCTGCGGCTGCTGCTTGGTCTCGCCGCGGCCCTCGGTCGTGCCCACCCGGGCGCGGAAGCTCAGGCGATCGGCGGGCTTGTACTTCAGGTCCACATCGTAGAAGGAGCTCAGCGACTCGGCTCCTTCGCGCAGGATCTGGTCGTACTCGAAGCCGATCACGCGCTGCGAGGCCGGCGCGCCGGCCGGACGCTCCAGGCGGGCGCTGCTGATCACATTGCCGTCGATCTTGGCGTCCTTGATCAGCCAGCCGTTGGCCACCAGCTGGGTGGGCAGGGCAAAGCCGGAGTTGTTGGCGTTGCCGGCCTTGAGCGTGCTGCGGAAGCCGCTGAAGCTGGCCTCCAGCTGGTCCGAAGGCTTGACCTGCAGCACCAGCGAGGCGCCGGTGCGCTTGCGCTCGCCCTCGAACAGCGCGTTGTTGATGCTGCCGGGCATGCGCTTGCCGGCCAGCTCCGGGTTGCCCGATGCCGCCGCCTGGGCCGCCGTGATCACGCCGTAGCTGAAGGTCTCCTCACCGTCGCGGCGCAGATGGCGGTCTTCCTTGTAGGCCTGCAGCAGCACGCCCAGGGTGTTGTTCTCGTTCTTCCAGGCGATCAAGCCGCTGAGCTGCGGATCCGTCTTCTTGGGCAGATCGGCATAGACCGCGCCCACGGCCAGCTCGCCGCTCAGGCGCTGCTTGAAGTCCAGCGGCTTGCGCAGCACGATGTCCACGCTGCCGGAGATGCCGCCCTCGGTCAGGTCGGCGCGCTGGGTCTTGTAGACGATGGACTGCCCAATCAGCTGCGAGGGCAGCAGGCCGAAGCCCACCGAGCGGCCGCTGCTGCCCTGGTCGCCCACATGCCAGTCACCCGAGGACAGGGCGTGGCCGTTCACCGTCACCAGATTCAGATTGGGGCTGGTGCCGCGGATGGCCACCCGCTCGGCCTCATCCATGGCCAGGGCGCCGCCGAACTGCACATTCACGCCCGGCAGGCGCGAGAGCGCATCGGCGATGTTCTTGTCGGGCATCTTGCCCACGTCTTCGGCCGAGACCACCTCGATGTTGGTGTCGGCCTGGCGCTTGGTGTCGATGGACTTCTGGATCGAGGCCCGGATGCCGGTCACCACCACCTGCTCCAGCTGGGCATTGCCCGAGGACGCGGCCGACGCCGCCGGGGCGGCCGGCGCGGCGGCGGTTTGCGCCAGGGCCTGGGCACTCCAGGCCAGCAGGCCCACGGCCGCGGCGATGCGGCTGGGACGGAAGGGCATTGCGAGGGGGAAGCTCATGGGGGTCGTCTCTCCGTGTTTGTGATCCGGTCTCAAGCATCCATCCCGGACACAAGGCAGACCAATCAAGACCAATTGACCGCCTCCCATCTTGCGCAAACGAGATTTACGGCCAGAGCCATTCATGACTGGCTGAATGACATCTGTACCATTGGACTATTTTTGACAGTTCCAAGGCATGCCAATACGCCCGGATGCCATGAGCGACAGTTATGAACTCCTGCCGCTTTCCCTGGCGGCCTCCCTAGAAGACCCGTGTTTTCCCTAGGCCATCCGGCTAAAATTCCTGACGCCAAACTGACGAACACCAGCCCATCCCAGGAGCCAGCCATGACCTTGAAGCAAGCCTCGCAGGTGCGCCGCTGGATGGTGCTGCACGGTCGCCGCCACCCCGTGGAGGTGCAGGCCTGGGACCTGGTGATCATCCTCTGGGTGCTGGGCTGGGCCGGCATCCCCAGCCTGCTGCTCATGCACCTGTGGGCCGCCCTGCCCCTGTGCCTGCTGGCCTATCTGCTGCCCACGGCCTACACCTGCACGCGTCAGCGCCTGCACCAGAGGGGCCGCCTGCGTTGCGACTGGCTCACCGCGCTCTGAAAGCCGGGCCCGGCCCTGCAAACAACAAAGCCCTCGCAAGCGAGGGCTTTGTGGCTTGAGAAGCGGCGCGGGTGTCAGTGCACCTGCAGGCCGATCCACTCCCCGGCGCTCTGGTAGCGCTGGAACAGCTCCAGCGCCAGCTCGCGCAGCTCGGGGTCGGCGCTGGCATGGGCGGCGGCCAGGCGCTCGAAGGCATAGAGGCGGTCGTACAGCATGCGGGTGGGCTGCAGGCCCAGGCGCTGACGCTGCATCAGGTATTGCAGGGTTTCCAGCTCGGCCGCGCTCACCGGCCCCAGCAGCGGCATACCCAGATCGGGCAGCTCCACGCCACCCAGATCGGACTCGGACTCGGACCAGGCCATGCCGGCGCGGGCTTGGGCGGGAACAAGATGCAGGGGAACGATCATGGTGGACCTCGGCGAATCACAGCTCGGATGTGGCCATGATGCCGAGCCGCCGCCGAACTTAAGCCGGAAAAAGCCGGCGATTCACCCCTTGATTCCGCTCAAGTCTCGCCGCGGTGCATCACCGGTCCGGTGACGCGGATGAACTCGTCAAGCTTGCCGCACCACTGGGCCGAGGGCGACTCCAGCTGCTCCAGCGAGAGCACGCGCACGCCGGCGTCGGCCAGCATCTTGTCCGAGGCGCTGTTGAGCGCCACCTGGTGCAGCTTCTTCTCCATATAGACCACCTGGGCGATGCCCACCTGGATGATGGACTGGGCGCAGCGCGGGCAGGGGAACTGGGTGGTGTAGATGGTGCTGCCGGTCAGGGGCAGGACCACGCAGTTGAGGATGGCGTTGACCTCGGCATGCACGATATAGCTGTGCCGCGACTGGAAGGGGTCGGCATCGTTGTCGGCCCAGTAGGCGGGATCCTGGTCGTCGCAGCCGCGCGGCAGGCCGTTGTAGCCCACCCCCAGGATCTTGTTGTCCACGCTGGCAATGCAGGCGCCGTTGCGCTTGCGGTGGTCCTTGGAGCGCGAGGCCGCCAGCAGGGCCACGCCCATGAACATCGAATGCCAGGGAATCAGCGAATGGTTGTGCTGCGGAAGTGCAAGGTCGTGATCGTGCATGGCGCCGGCCGGGATAAGCTCTGCAAAGCAGTCTAGCCCAGCCGTCAAGACCCGTCCCCGCCCCCCCCCCCTGGCACGAGAAAGCCCGATTCATGACCCTGCAGGAGATGCTTGAGAAATCCGTCTGGGGCCGCCAGCTCAGCGCAGCCCAGCTGCAGCGCGTGCTGGAGCAGGCGCGCGAGCGCCCGGTGGCCGCCGGCCAGCCCATGGTGCGCACCGGCGAGTTGGCCGAGCACTGGATCGGCCTGATCAGCGGTTTCGGCAAGATGAGCATCTGGAGCCCCGAGGGCCGCGAGACGGCCCTGATCGGCACCGCCCCGGGCGGCTGGTTCGGCGAAGGCACGCTGATCAAGCGCGGCCGCTGGCAGTACGACGCCGTGGCCCTGCGCGACACCCGCCTGGCCCTGATCCCGCGCGAGACCTTCGAATGGCTGCGCGCGAACAGCCTGCCCTTCAATCACTATCTGCAGCAGCTGATGAGCGCGCGCATGGGCTTCTTCATCGCCCAGCTCTGCAATGACCGCCTGCTCGATTCCACGGCCCGCGTGGCGCGCAGCCTGGCCGGGCTCTACAACCCCGAGCTCTATCCCGAGCCCGGGCTCTTCCTGGACCTGCGCCAGGCCGAGGTGGCCCAGCTGGCCGGCGTCTCGCGCCAGCGCGCCAACGCCGCCCTGCAGGTGCTGGAGGAAGCCGGCCTGCTCCAGGTGGGTCGGCGCGGCATCGAGGTGCTGAGCCTGCAGGGCCTGCGCGACTACGCCAGCCCCGGCTGAGGGCCAGGCCGGCTCATCGCCGGGATCAGCCCGCCAGAGCCGGCGTGCTGATCTCGCCCGGCACGCGCTTGCGCGCGAACAGGGTGTACATGGTGGGCACCACGAAGATGGTCAGCAGGGTGCCGAAGCTCATGCCGCCCACGATCACCCAGCCGATCTGCTGGCGGCTCTCCGCACCCGCGCCCGTGGCCAGGGCCAGTGGCACGGCCCCCAGCACCATGGCGCCGGTGGTCATCAGGATGGGACGCAGGCGCAGGGCCGAGGCCTCCACCACCGCCTCCATCAGCGCCTTGCCCTGCTGGCGCAGCTGGTTGCTGAACTCCACGATCAGGATGCCGTGCTTGGTGATCAGGCCCACCAGGGTGATCAGGCCGATCTGCGAGTACACATTGAGCGTGCCGCCACTCCACTGCAGGGCCGCCAGCGCGCCCACCATGGACAGGGGCACGGCCAGCATGATCACGAAGGGATCGATGAAGCTCTCGAACTGCGCCGCCAGCACCAGGAAGATGAAGAGCAGGGCCAGCACGAACACCAGGCCCAGGGCGCCGCTGCTGCTCTTGTACTCGCGCGACACGCCGTTGAGCTCGGTGGCATAGCCCACCGGCAGGATCTCGCGCGCGGTCTGGTCCATGAAGGCCAGGGCCTCGCCCAAGGCATAACCCGGCGCCAGATTCGCGGTGATCGAGACCGAGCGGCGCTGGTTGAAGTGGTTGAGCTCGCGCGGGCTCACCGCTTCGCGCACCTTGACCAGGCTGGCCAGCGGAATCATGGCCTCGTTGCGCCCGCGCACAAAGAGCTTCTCGATGTGCTCGGGCGTGGTGCGGCCGGCATTGTCGGTCTGCACGATCACGTCGTACTGTTCGGCGTCGCGCTTGTAGCGCGTCACATTCCGACCACCCAGCATGGTCTCCACCGTGCGGGCCACCTGGTCCACATTGACGCCCAGATCGGCGGCACGCTCGCGGTCCACCTCCAGAAAGACCTCGGGCTTGTTCAGGCGCAAATCGTTGTCGGGCTGCACAAAGCCGGGGTTCTTGGCCAGGGCGGCCATGAACTGCTGGGTCACATTGGCCAGATTGGCGTAGCTGTCGCTGGTGACGATCACATAGTTGATCGGCCGCTCGCGGAAGCCCTGGCCCAGGCTGGGCGGCGTGACCGGGAAGACCGTGATACCCGGCAAACCGGCCAACTGGGGCTGCAGCTTGCGCGCCAGCGCCTGGGTGCTGATGCTGCGGTCGGCCCAGTCCACGGTGCGCATGATGACCGTGGCCTGCGAGACCGTGGAGCCGCCCGCGAACAGGAAGCGGCGGTCAAACTCCGGATAGCTGGCGCCTATGCGCTCGATGGCATCCAGATAGCGCGAAGTGAATTCCAGCGTGGCGCCGTCGGGCGCGCTCACCGGCATGAAGATCACGCCGCGGTCCTCCAGCGGCGCCAGCTCACTCTTGGCATGGGTGAACAGCCACCAGCTGTAGACCCCCGAGGCCAGCATCACCAGCACCACCAGCCAGCGCCGGCCCAGCACGAAGCGCAGGGCGCTGGCATAGCGGTCGCTCAGGGCCACCAGCACCCGCTCCATGCCCTGGTCAAAGCGCGTGGGCTTGGGGTTGTGGCGCAGCAGCTTGCTGCACATCATGGGCGTCAGCGTCAGGGCCACGAAGCCCGAGACGATCACTGCGCCGGCCAGGGTCAGGGCGAATTCCGTGAACAGCCGGCCCGTGCGGCCGGGCGTGAAAGCCAAGGGTGCAAACACGGCCGCCAGCGTGAGCGTCATCGCCACCACGGCGAAGCCGATTTCCTTGGCGCCCTTGAGCGCGGCCTGGAAGGGCTCCAGCCCCTCCTCGATATGCCGGAAGATGTTTTCCAGCACCACGATGGCATCGTCCACCACCAGGCCGATGGCCAGCACCAGGGCCAGCAAGGTCAGGGTGTTGACCGTGAAGCCGGCAGCGGCCATCAGCGCGAAGGCGCCAATCAAGCTCACCGGGATGGTGACCAGGGGAATGATGGAGGCGCGCAGGGTGCGCAGGAAGATGAAGACCACCAGGGCCACCAGCACCACCGCCTCGGCGATGGTGTGATAGACCGACTTGATGGAGCGGTCGATGAAGACCGAGTTGTCATTGGCCGGCAGCACCTTGACCGAATCCGGCAGGTCCTGCTGCAGGCGCGGCATCATCTCGCGCACGCCGGCCGAAACCTCCAGCGGATTGGCCGTGGCCTGACGGATCACGCCCAGCGAGACCGAGGGCACGCCGTTCAGGCGCACGCGCGAGCGCTCGCTGGCCGCGGCCTCCTCGATGCGCGCCACGTCCTTGAGTCGCACGGTGAAGCCGTTGACCTGCTTGAGCGCCACCTCGGCGAACTGCGGCACGGTGTTCAGGTCGGTGCGCGCCGTCACATTGAACTCGCGCTGCTGGCTCTCGATGCGGCCGGCCGGCACCTCCAGGTTCTGGCGGCGCAGCGCGTCTTCAACGTCCTGCACCGTCAGCTTGTAGGCGGCCAGGCGGTCGGCATCCAGCCAGACGCGCATCGAATACTTGCGGTCGCCGCCGATCTGCACATCGGCCACGCCGGGCACGGTCTGCAGGCGCGGCTTGACCACGCGGTTCACCAGATCGGTGATCTGCAGCGGGTCCAGGGTGTCGCTGGTGAAGGCCAGCCAGATGGTGGGCGTGGCATCGGCCTCGACCTTGGCCACGATGGGCTCGTCCACCGCATCGGGCAGACGGCCGCGCACGCGCGAGACGCGGTCGCGCACATCGGCCGCGGCGTCGTCGGGGTTCTTCTCCAGTTTGAAGCGCACCGTGATCTGGCTCTGCTCGGAGCGCGAGATCGAGGTCAGGATGTCCACGCCATCAATGCCGGCGATGGAATCCTCCAGCGGCTTGGTGACCTGGGTCTCGATCACCTCGGAGGAAGCGCCCACCAGCCGGGTGCTGACGGTCACCACCGGCTCGTCGATGCGCGGGTACTCGCGCAGCGAAAGTTTGCCGAAGGACACGATGCCCACCAGCACCAACAACAGTGACATCACGGTCGCGAAGACCGGCCGGCGGATCGAGGTTTCGGAGATACGCATGGCGCCGGGCTCCTCAGCGGCTGGCGGCCGAGGCCGCGGGCCTGGGCGCCGCCGGCTTGTCCAGGTCCACCACCTTGACCGGCTGCGGACCACCGCGCATCAGGCGGGCCTGGCCGGCCGTGACCACCAGATCACCGGCCTTCACGCCTTCCAGCAGCTCCACCTTGCCCGGCACCCGCATACCCAGCCGGGCCTCGATGCGCTCGGACATCAGGCCCTTGCCCTCGGCGCCCGGCACCAGCTTGACCACATACTGCTTGCCGCCCTGGGGCACCAGGGCCTCCTCGGGCACGACCAGGGCCTCGCCGCGCAGCGCAAAGACCACGCGCACCCGGGCGAACAGGCCCGAGCGCAGGGCCGCGGTATCGCCCTGCACCCGCGCACGAACCAGCATGGAGCGGCCGTTGGCATCCAGCTGCGCGTCCAGGGCCTCGATGCGGGCCTTGAAGTCACGGCCCGGCAGCGCGTCCAGCGCCACCGACACATCCTGACCCAGGTTCAGGCGCGGCACATAGCGCTCGGGCAGGCGGAAGTCCACCCACATGGTGGAGGCATCTTCCAGGCTCACCAGATCGCTGCCGTCCTTCACATAGTCGCCCAGGTTCACCAGGCGGATGCCGGCCACGCCGTCAAAGGGCGCACGCACCTGCAGGCGCTCCAGCTGGGCCCGGGCCAGGGCCACCTGGGCTTCGGCCACCTTGAGCGTGGCCTCGGCCTGGTCCACCACGCTGGGGGACACGAAGTTCTGCGCCAGCAGCTCGCGGTTGCGGGCCAGCTGGGTGCGGGCAATGCCGGCCTGGGCCTCGGCCTGCTGCAGCTGGGCGGCCTGCAGGGCGTCGTCCAGCTGCACCAGCAGCTGGCCGCGGCGCACGCGCTGCCCGTCGCTGAAGCCCAGCCTGGTGATGCGGCCGCTGACCTCGGGACGCAGCGTCACCGACTGGCGCGCGCGCAAGGTGCCCACGGCCTGGGCCTCGTCGGCCAGGCTCTGCGCCTGGACCCGGCCCACTTCCACGCTGGCCGGACCGCCCTGCCCGCCCGCACCGGGCGCCCCCGGCGCGGCCGAGCCCTTGACCGACGCTGCCTCAGCCTGGGTAGGCTGCTTCTGCCACCACCAGGCCAACACACTCAGACCGGCAATCGCCGCCACCGCCACGACGCTATGTAGTTTTTTCATGCCCATCGATTTTTCTCCGACCGCGCACTGTAGCGGCGAACCCCGTCGCGCCTACTGGGGATGCTCCGGTTTTGAGGCGAAACCGGCTAGGCGATGGACGAATCGCGACAGAGGGCGGATGGCGCACAGACCGCCCCAGGACGGGGCGGGGGTCGCGGCGCTCAGAGCGAGGCGACGCCCTTGTTCGCCAGGGCGTCGGCGCGCTCGTTGCCGGGATCGCCGGCATGGCCCTTGACCCAGCGCCAGTCCACCTCGTGCAGCTTGCGCAGCGCATCCAGGCGCTGCCAGAGCTCGGCGTTCTTGACCGGCTTGCCATCGGCCGTCTTCCAGCCACGGCGCTGCCAGTTGGCAATCCACTCGGTCATGCCCTTGCGCACGTACTCGCTGTCGGTATAGATCGTGACCTTGCAGCTGCGCTTGAGCGAGGCCAGGGCCTCGATGGGTGCGGTCAGCTCCATGCGGTTGTTGGTGGTGCTGCGCTCGCCGCCGAACAGCTCCTTCTCATGGTCCCCGCTGCGCAGCCAGGCCCCCCAGCCGCCCGGACCGGGATTGCCCTTGCAGGCCCCATCGGTGTAGATGATGACCTGGGGCTTGGGGAAGCTGGCCGCTGCGGGCCGGGTGTCGCTGCTCATGCGTCTTGACTCTGTCTTTGCTCTAGGACTTGGGATCTTGGTGCAGGGCCACCGCGGCGCGGGTCTGCTTGGCGCGGGCCTGGCGCCGGGCCAGGTTCACCAGGCGCATGCCATGCACGCGCTTGGTGGCCACCACGCAATAGCTCGCCCCCAGCACCGGCCACCAGCGCTGACCCAGACCTTCCATCCAGCGCCAGCGTGACAGCCATTGCTCGCTGCGCAGCGGCGGGGCGTAGGCGCCGAATTGCGCACCCTCGACCTCGAAGCTCAGCAGGCGCAACCAGTCGCGCAGCCGCCAGTAGCCCAGAAAGTCCCCCGCCCGCGGCAGGTAGAGCTGCGGCCCTGCGCCTGGCAAACGGCTTGCCAGGCGGCCGAGATTCTGCCTCAGGCCCCAGACGCTGGCCGGATTGATGCCCAGGATCACCACCCGGCCCTCGGGCCGCAGCACCCGCTCCACCTCGCGCAGGCAGTGGTGGGGGTCATGGGCGAACTCCAGGGTGTGGGGCAGGATCACCAGATCCAGGCTGGCCGCCTCGAAAGGCAGGGCCTCGAACTCGCAGAACAGGGCCGCGGCCGGACTGCCCTGGGGCCGCGGCTGCTGCGCCTGCTCCAGGGCCAGCCAGCGCTGCGGCATGCGGTTGGCGCGCAGGCCCTGCAGCTCGGGCAGACCCAGCTGCAGGGCATGAAAGCCGAACAGGTCCGCCACCGCCGCGTCCAGCCGCGCCTGCTCCCAGGCGAGCAGATAGCGCCCGGGCGGGGTCTGCAACCAGGCGGCCAACTCTACAATCGCTGCTTCACGCGTCATGGATCTCGCTGCATGGGCCTGGAACTGCTCGCTCTGCCCGCCTTCACCGACAACTACATCTGGATGCTGCACGATGGCAGCGAGGCCCTGGTGGTGGACCCAGGCGACGGCGCCCCGGTGCGGGCCGCGCTTGATCGCCTGAAGCTCCGCCTCTCGGGCATTCTAGTGACCCACCATCACGGCGACCATGTGGGCGGCCTGGCCGAGCTGCTGCCCCGGCTGCAGGGCCGGGTGCACGGCCCGGCGCGCGAGCGCATTCCCGTGCCGGCCGAGCGCTTCGAACCCCTGGACGATGGCGCGCGCCTGCGCCTGCTGGGCCTGGACTTCGAGGTGCTGGCCGTGCCCGGTCACACCGCGGGCCATCTGGCCTTCCACGCCCGGCCCGCCGGGCAGGCGCCGCTGCTCTTCTGCGGAGACACGCTCTTCTCCGGTGGCTGTGGCCGCGTCTTCGAAGGCACGCCGGCCCAGATGTGGGCCTCGCTGCAGCGTCTGGCCGCCCTCCCCGGGAATACCCGGGTGTGCTGTGCGCACGAGTACACCTTGTCGAATCTGCGCTTTGCGCGGACCATTGAGCCCCGGAACGAGCCGCTGGCCGCCTACCAGGCCTGGTGCGAGGCCCGGCGCGCGCAAGACCTGCCGACCCTGCCTTCCAGCGTGAGGCAGGAACTGGACATCAACCCTTTCCTGCGCTGTGAGCAGCCGGCCGTGCAAGCCGCCGCCGCAGACTATCAAGACCCGACCCTTGCCGCGCCGGCCTCCGAGCCCGCTGCGGTCTTCGCCATCCTGCGGCAATGGAAGAACGAGTTCCGATGAACAAGAAGCAGCGCCCCACCGCCCCCCGCCTCCCGTCCCCCTCCCGCTTGCAAGACGCCCTGTCTCGCAGTCCGCTGCGGCCCCAGTCCCTGGCCCTGGCCGGCCTGGCCGTGCTGCTGAGTGCCTGCGCCAGCCTGCCGCAGGGAGCCGGCACCGGCCAGCCGGCCGCCCCGGCGCCCGAGACTCGCAAGCAGGCCGCCGCCCCCAGCATCGCCCCCCTGGAGCTGGGCCTGGTGGCCGACAAGCAGTCGCTGCCACGGGTGGAGGACGGCGTGGAGCCCGGGGCCAGCGTGGACCTGGACGATGGCGCCGCCCGCAGCGATCTGTGGGAGCGCATGCGCCGCGGCTTCGCCATGCCCAATCTGGAGAACGACGGCGTGGCCCGGGCCGAGGCCTGGTATCGCGACCGCCCCGACTATGTGGCCCGCATGACCGAGCGCGGCAGCCGCTACCTGTATCACATCGTGGTCGAGGTCGAGAAGCGCGGCATGCCCATGGAGCTGGCCCTGCTGCCCTTTGTGGAGAGCGCCTTCAACCCGCATGCGGTCTCCAGCGCCAAGGCCACCGGCATGTGGCAGTTCATGCCCGCCACCGGCCGCGACTTCGACCTCAAGCAGAACATCTTCCGCGACGACCGCCGCGATGTGCTGGCCTCCACCCGCGCCGCCCTGGACTATCTGGGCCGGCTGCACGAGATGTTCGGCGACTGGCATCTGGCGCTGGCCGCCTACAACTGGGGCCAGGGCAATGTGCAGCGCGCCATCGCGCGCAACCAGAAGGCGGGCCTGCCCACGGACTACGAGAGCCTGCGCATGCCCGACGAGACCCGCTACTACGTGCCCAAGCTGCAGGCAGTGAAGAACATCGTGCTGCGGCCCGAGGCCTATGCGCTGGCCCTGCCCCCGGTCTCCAACCACCCCTTCTTCCTGAGCGTGGGCATCGACCGCGACATCGACGTCGAGGTGGCGGCCCGCCTGGCCGATATGCCGGTGGACCGCTTCAAGCAGTTCAACCCCCAGGCCAACAAGCCCGTGCTGCTGGGCGCGGCCGGCACCCAGGTGCTGCTGCCCTATGACAACGCCGAGGCCTTTGCCCGCAATCTGGCCGCTCATCGCGGCCCCCTGGCCAGCTGGACGGCCTGGGTGGTGCCGCGCACCATGAACCCGGCCGAGGCCGCCAAGCAGGTGGGCATGGGCGAAGAAACGCTGCGCGAGCTCAACCGCATCCCGCCGCGCATGCTGGTCAAGGCCGGCTCCACCCTGCTGGTGCCGCGCAGCGGCAAGCGCGATCAGGATGTGAGCGAGCACCTGGCCGACAACGCCAGCATCAGCCTGGCGCCGGATGTGCCGCCGCTGCGCCGCGTCAGCCTCAAGGCCGGCAAGGGCGAGACCGTGGCCTCGGTGGCGCGGCGCTACAAGCTGAGCGCCGGTCAGGTCGCGCAATGGAACAAGGTCTCGCCCCAGGCCAGCTTCAAGACCGGGCAGACCCTGGTGGTCTATCTGGCCGGCAACGCACCCTCTGCCTCAGCCTCGGCCAAGCCCGCACGGGCCGGCCGCACCGCACCGGCGGCCCGCGAGACGCGGACCGCCAAGCTGGCCAAGAGCGCCCCCTCGGGCGCCCGCAGCGTCAAGACCGCGCGCAGCGCCGTGGCGGCACAAAAGCCCGGCAAGCGCTGAAGCCGCAAGACCTGCCCCCATGAAAAACGCGCCCCACGGGGCGCGTTTTTTATTGGCGTGCAGAGCGCTGCGCTCAGACGAAGAACAGGGCGCCCGCGCTGAAGAAGGCCGCGCCCCAGGCCAGGGAGCGCAGATTGGCCTGATCGGCCAGGTACAGGCCGATGTAGATCAGGCGGAAGGTGATGAAGGACAGGGCCAGCATGTCCACCCGCGCCTGGTTGGCGCCCAGCTGCTGGGCCGCCAGCACACCGGCGATGAACAGTGGCAGGGCCTCGAAGCTGTTGGCCTGAGCCGCATTGGCACGGGCCTGCCAGCCGCTCAGGCGCGCCAGCCACTCGCGGGGGTTGTTGTTGTCGTAGCCGCCCTCGCGGCGGCGCTTGCCGAAGCCCTTGGACTTGGCCAGGCCGGCGCAGACGATGGGCAGCACGCAGGCCGCCAGGATGCAGTAGTTGGCAACGCTCATGGCGTGTGGGCTCCTCGTTGGCGATTCGGTTTATCGGCGGTCCACCAGGGCATGGGCGATGGTGCCCAGGTCCACATACTCCAGCTCGCTGCCCACCGGCACACCGCGGGCCAGGCGCGTGGCCTTGATGCCGCGTGCGCGCAGGGCCTCGCCCAGCACATGGGCCGTGGCCTCGCCCTCGGCCGTGAAGCTGGTGGCCAGGATGACCTCCTGCACCGCCGGTTCGGCCGCACGCGCCAGCAGCTGCTGGGCGCCTATGGCCTGGGTGGAATGCCCGTCCAGCGGGCTCAGCCGCCCCTGCAGCACGAAGTAGTAGCCCTGGAAGGAACCGCTGCGCTCCAGCGCCGCCTGGTCGGCGGGGGTTTCCACCACGCACAGCAGGCCGGGGTCGCGCTTCTCGTCGAGACAGATCTCGCAGACCGGCGCCTCGCTGAAGGTGTGGCAGCGCTCGCACAGCCGCACCTGGCTGGCCGCCGTGGCCAGGGCCTGGGCGATGGCGCGCGCGCCCTCGCGGTCGTGCTGCAGCAGGTGATAGGCCATGCGCTGCGCCGACTTCTGGCCCACGCCGGGCAGGCGCTTGAGCGCCTCGATCAGTTGCTCGAGAGCGGTCAAGATGCTCCGCTCAGAAGGGGAACTTCATGCCCGGCGGCAGGGGCATACCGGCGGTCAGCTTGCTCATCTTTTCCTGGCTCACGGCCTCGGCGCGGCGCAGACCGTCGTTGAAGGCGGCGGCCACCAGGTCTTCCAGCATGTCCTTGTCATCGGCCAGCAGGCTGGGGTCGATGGTGACGCGCTTGACGTCGTGCTTGCAGGTCATGACGACCTTGACCAGACCGGCGCCGGACTGGCCCTCGACCTCGATATTGCCCAGCTCGTCCTGGGCCTTCTTGAGGTTGTCCTGCATGGCCTGGGCCTGCTTCATCAGGCCGGCGAGTTGACCCTTCATCATGGTGCGATCTCCTTGGGAAATGGGGAAAGGGGGCCGCGGCGTCGATCCGAGGCCCGGGGTTCAAAACATCTCAGTGCGGCTTGATCGATCCCGGCACGATGCGCGCCGTCTTGAACTGGCTCAGCAGCTGCTGCACCAGGGGGTCGTCAAACACGATCTGTTCGGTCTGGCGCTGACGCGCCTGGCTCTCGGCCGCATCGCGCAGGGCCGGCGAGTCCTGGGCCAGGCCCTGCACCACCTCCAGGCGCACCGGGCGCTCCAGCAGGGTGGACAGGGCGGCCTGCAGCTTGTCTTGCAGGCCCTGCTGGCGCAGCGAGTCGCGCTCCACCCGCAGGGTGAAGCTGGTGGCCTCGCCGGCCTCGTCCAGGGCGATGCACTCGGCCTGCAGGGCCAGCTCGCGCGCCATGGCCACCAGGCTCAGGCGCTTGACCAGGCCGGCCCAGCGCTCGCCCAGGGGCGTGGCCACCAGGGGCACATCGGCGCCGGCCGTGGAGGCATAGGCACCACCGCCCGCGGCCGCGGCACCCGGCAGATCCAGGTCGTCCAGATCACCCAGGTCCGCGTCCGAGGGGGCGGCGCCACCGCCGTCCTCGTCCATGGGCGGTGCCGCATCCAGCCAGGGCGGCGGCTCGTCGCCCCCGGCGCCGGTCTCCTCGGCCGGAGCCGGCGCGGCTGCCACCGGGCGGGGCCGCAGGCGGGCACTGGGCGACTTGGGATCCACCGGCGGACGCGCCACCACAGCAGGTGCGGGTGCGGGTGTGAGTGCAGGCTCGGGGGCAGGCGCTGGCTCCGGGGCCGGCGCAAGCACCGCGACGGGAGCGGGGGCCGGAACAGGTGCAGGCGACGGTGCGGGAGCGGGAGCCGCCACCACGGGCGCCGCCACCTCGGGCGGCTTCACGCTGAGCGTGGGGGCCGCCGGGCGCAGCAAGGGGGCACTGGCCGGCGTGGGCGCGGCGGCCACGGGCGCGGGCGCAGCGCTGACCGGCGCTTCTGGCCGGCGCGGCGCGCTCAGCCCGCCGCCACCGCCGCCACCGCCGCCACCGGTCGCCCCCCCGCCCGCACCGGGGCGAAAGGCCAGCATGCGCAGCAACACCATGGTCAGGCCGGCATAGTCGTCCGGCGCCAGGGCCAGCTCCTGCCGGCCGTGCAGGGCCATGCTGTACATCAGCTGGATCTCATCGGCCGGCAGCAGGGCCGCCAGGCGCTTGGCTTCCGCCGTGTCGGGGTCCTGCTCGTCCAGGGCCTTGGGCGCGGCCTGGGCCACGGCCATCTGCTGCAGCAGATGGGCCAGATCCTCCAGGGTGCCGGCCGGCGAGAGGCCCAGGCTGCGCAGGGCATCGGCCTGGGCCACTAGGGCCGGGCCGTCGGCCGCGGCCAGGGCGTCGACGATGGCCGTCACATGGCCGCGGTCCACCGTGCCCAGCATCTGGCGCACGCCGGGTTCGGAGAGCTGGCCGGCGCCAAAGGCGATGGCCTGATCGGTGAGCGAGAGCGCGTCACGCATGGAACCGCGCGCGGCGCGCGCCAGCAGGCGCAGCGCGCCGGGCTCGGCGGGCACGCTCTCGGTGGCCAGCACGGCGGTCAGATGCTCCAGCACCGTTTGCGGTGCCATAGGCCGCAGATTGAACTGCAGGCAGCGCGAGAGCACGGTGACCGGCACCTTCTGCGGATCGGTGGTGGCCAGCACGAACTTCAGGTATTCGGGCGGCTCCTCCAGCGTCTTCAGCATGGCGTTGAAGGCGGTGTTCGAGAGCATGTGCACTTCGTCGATCATGTAGACCTTGAAGCGCCCCACCACCGGCTTATAGACCGCCTGGTCCAGCAGCTGGGAGATCTCCTCCACCCCGCGGTTGGAGGCCGCATCCAGCTCCACATAGTCCACGAAGCGGCCGGCATCGATGTCGCGGCAGGCCTCGCAGACGCCGCAGGGCTGGGCCGTGATGGTGCCCTGCCCGTCGGCCCCGGTGCAGTTCAGGCTCTTGGCCAGGATGCGGGAGACCGTGGTCTTGCCCACGCCCCGGGTGCCGGTGAAGAGATAGGCATGGTGCAGACGCTGCTGCGTCAGCGCATTGGCCAGGGCCTGCACCACATGCTCTTGGCCCCGCAGCTCTTCAAAACTGTGGGGACGGTACTTGCGCGCGAGGACCTGGTAGCTCATGGCCGCGCATTCTACGAGGGCCGTCCGCCGGGCCGCCCCAAGGACGGATCATTGCAGATTCATGCGGGGCCATCCCCGCATGAATCTGCGCCCCCTCGGGGGGCCGACCGCGTACCCGCGGGCGAGGGGCACGATAATGGAGCCATGAGCACCCATGCCCCCTCCTCCAGCGGGACGCTGAGCTACGAGCAAGCCGGCGTCAACTACGACCTGATCGATCCCCTGAAGATCAGCGCCCAGCGCGCCGCCGCGGCCACCGCCCAGCACATGGCCGGCCATGGCTTCAGCGAGGTCACCGCTTCGCGCGGCGAATCGGCCTATGTGCTGGATGTGGGCCCCTTCTACCTGGCCTCCATCGTGGAATGCCTGGGCACCAAGACCCTGGTGGCCGACGAGATGAGCCAGCTCACCGGCAAGAGCTTCTACGCCGGCATCGCCCAGGACACCATCGCCATGGCCATCAATGACCTGATCACCGTGGGCGCCACGCCCCTGGTGGTGCAGGCCTACTGGGCCGCAGGCGGCTCGGACTGGTTCAGCGACAAGCTGCGCGCCCAGGCCCTGGTCGAGGGCTGGAAGAAGGCCTGCGACACCTGCCAGGTCGCCTGGGGCGGCGGCGAAACCCCGGCCCTGGCCGGCATCGTGGAGGAAGGCCGCATCGATCTGGCCGCCTCCTGCACCGGCCTGATCAACCCCAAGAGCCGCCTCTCCGTGGGCGACAAGCTGGGCGCGGGCGACGCCATCGTGCTGCTGGCCTCCAGCGGCATCCATGCCAACGGTCTCTCGCTGGCGCGCAAGCTCGTGGAGCGCCTGCCCCAGGGCTATCTCACCGAGATCAGCCCCGGCCTGAGCTATGGCGAGGCCCTGCTGGCGCCCACGGTGCTGTATTCGCCGGTGACCGAGGCCCTGTTCAAGGCCGGCATCCAGCCCCACTACTGCGCCAACATCACCGGCCACGGCTGGCGCAAGCTGCTACGTCATCCGGGGCAGTTCACCTACCGCATCCACACCGTGCCGCCGGTCACGCCGGTGCTCAAGTTCATCCAGGAACAGGCCCAGCAGGACGACCGCGAGGCCTATTCCACGCTGAACATGGGCGCGGGCTTTGCCATCTTCGTGCCGGCCGCCGATGCGCAGCGGGTGGTCGAGGTCTCCAAGGCCTGCGGCATCGAGGCCTGGGTGGCCGGCCAGGTGGAAGCCGGCGAGAAGCAGCTGCTGATCGAGCCCCTGAACATCCGCTTCGGCGACGACGATCTGCAGCTGCGCTGAGCCCCCCCAGGCTCGGCTCAAGCTCGGCTTGACGCCCCCTCGCGCTGCGGCGCAAGCTTGCGCCGACAACGCGAGGGTGAGGTGAATCGTGGACTGGTTCTACACGCAGATGCTGGAGATGCACCGCATCCTGGGCTGGTGCAGCGTGATCCTGTTTGCCGGGCGCGGCCTGGCCTACCACCTGGGCGGGCGCTGGGCCACCGACACCCGGGGCGGCGTGATCGCCTTCGGCGTCAATATGCTGCTGGTGATCAGCGGCCTGAGCCTGTGGAACCTGCTCTACTTCAACCCGCTGCACGACGCCTGGCTGATGGCCAAGCTGCTGGCTGTGGCAGGCTATGGCCTCAGCGCCCACTTCGCCATGCGCGAGGACAACTTCAGCCTGCCCCTGTTCTTCACGGCCCTGCTGCTGCTGGCCTATATCGTGGCCGTCTCCTTCAGCCGCGAGCCCTGGCTCGGCCTGCTCTAAACCCACCGGATCGAGCGCTGTGCGCCCACTTGCGCGGGGCCGCCCCGCGCATGACATACAATGCGTTCTGACGGGCCTCCTCGCATGGAAGCGCGGCCAACCGGGTCAGGTGGGGAACCAAGCAGCCCTAACCGTTGTGACCAGTGCCGGGGGTAAGGCTCGTCAACCCCATTTCTTCATGACCTCCCCTGCCCCTTCACGGGACATGGCGGAGCGCGTGCTAAACTCTCGCGCATAGATTCGCGCAAGACCCTTCTCCAACGGTCTTATCTGCAGCCCCGCCGGCCCTCTTCGCGAGAGCCCTTTCAGCGAGCGGCTCGCTACAGCTTCACCCCTGCTGATTGCTCTTGAGTGTTTCTGTCTCCGGCATGCCATGGTGGCCCCGGAGTGTTTTCGTTTCATCTCTATCTCATTAGGAAACACCATGACGACTCTGCATACCGGCATCGTGAAGTGGTTTGACGACGGCAAGGGCTTCGGCTTCATCACCCCCAGCGACGGTTCCAAGGACCTGTTCGCCCACCACAGCGAAATCCGCAACAACGGCGGCTTCCGCACCCTGGCCGAGGGCGCCCAGGTGGAATTCGAAGTCAAGCAAGGCCCCAAGGGTCTGCAGGCCTCGAACATCCGCGCGCTGTAAGCTCTCGGGCTGACAGATCAAGACGGGGCTTGCCCCGTCTTTTCCCTCCTCCATCGATCAACAACAACGCCCGGCCGGCTCAGGCCGACCTCGCCAACAAGGACATTCATGGCCAAGGAAGAGCTCATCGAAATGCGCGGCACCGTCAACGAGGTGCTTCCCGATTCCCGCTTCCGCGTCACGCTCGAGAACGGTCATGAGGTCATTGCCTACACCGGCGGCAAGATGCGCAAGCACCACATCCGCATCCTGGCTGGCGATGCCGTGACCCTGGAACTGTCGGCCTACGACCTGTCCAAGGGCCGCATCACCTTCCGCCATCTGGAGCGTCGTCCTCCCGAAGGCGGCGGCTACCGCCGCTGAGGCGGGCCCCCTCCCCCATCGCGCACGACCGGCCCTTGCGGCATCGGGTCGTCAGCGCTCAAGTTTCTGGCGCATTCGCCGAGTAAGAAGAGTACGGGTCGCCCGCCCCTCGCGCGGCGGCCCTTTCGTGGCTGTTGATGAGCGCCCTGTTTCGCGCAGCCGTCTTCCTTGCTCTCCTACGGCGACGCATGAAACTCAAGACACGCATTCTCCTTCTCTGCTCCGCCGCCCTGCTGGGCGTGCTGCTGCTGGCCGGCATCTCGCTCAACACGCTGCGCCAGACCATGCTCAAGGAGCGTACGGCCCAGCTCTCCACCCTGGTGGTGCTGGCGCATTCCGCACTCGAAAAGCTCCACACCCAGGAAAAGGCCGGCGAGATCTCGCAGGCCGACGCCCAGAAGGAAGGCAAGCGCATCATCGCCAGCTTCCGCAAGGACGAGCTCTACTTCTTCGTGCGCGGCTACAGCAGCGACGTGAACCTGGTCCACCCCAACCCCAAGCGGGTGGGCATCGTGGACGAGAAAGGCGGCCGCGAGGCTGGCGAGCGCTACCGCAAGGCCCTGGCCGGCAAGACCATCGGCACCGTCACCGCGCCCGGCACCCGCCCCGGCGTGGAAGGCAAGGTGGACAAGCTCTATGCCGTGATCCGCTTCGAACCCTGGGACTGGGTCATCGGCTTTGGCGACTACATCGATGACATCGACACCGCCTTCTGGCGTAGCGCCGCCATCCTGCTGTCCATCGGCGGCGTGCTGATGCTGGTGGTGGGCCTGCTGGGTTGGAATATGGCCCGCAATATCTACCGCCAGCTGGGTGGCGAGCCCGACTACGCCTCCGAGATCGTGCGTCGCATCGGCGCGGGCGATCTTGGCGTGCAGGTGGCGCTCAAGGCCGGCGATCGCGACAGCCTGCTGGCCGCCATGCAGCTGATGCAGCAGAACCTCTCGGGCACGGTGAGCCAGATCCGCCAGGCCACCGACACCATCGCCACCGCGGCCGGCGAGATCGCCAGCGGCAATCTGGATCTCTCTGGCCGCACCGAGTCCCAGGCCAGCGCGCTGGAGCAAACCGCGGCCTCCATGGAGGAGCTCACCGCCACCGTCAAGCAGAACGCCGACAACGCCCAGCAAGCCAATCAGCTGGCGCTCTCGGCCTCCGCCGTGGCCGTGGAAGGCGGCGCCGTGGTGCGCCAGGTGGTGCAGACCATGGAGTCCATCAGCGGCAGCTCCAAGAAGGTGGTGGACATCATCGGCGTGATCGACGGCATCGCCTTCCAGACCAATATCCTGGCGCTCAATGCCGCGGTGGAAGCCGCGCGCGCCGGCGAGCAGGGCCGCGGCTTCGCGGTCGTGGCCGGCGAGGTGCGCACCCTGGCCCAGCGCTCGGCCGCTGCCGCCAAGGAGATCAAGAGCCTGATCGCCGACTCCGTGGAGAAGGTGGACAGCGGCAGCGCCCTGGTGGGCCAGGCCGGCGCCACCATGGAGCAGATCGTGGCCAGCGTGAAGCGCGTGACCGATATCGTGGGCGAGATCAGCGCCGCCAGCGCCGAGCAGACCGCGGGCATCGAGCAGATCCACCAGGCCATCACGCAGATGGACCAGAGCACGCAGCAGAACGCCGCCCTGGTGGAGCAGGCCTCGGCCGCCGCCGCCTCGCTGCAGCAGCAGTCGCAGCAGCTGGTGGGCGCGGTGGCCGTCTTCAACTGAGCGGTCGCGCTGGCGTCCGCGCCAGCGCTCTCAGCCCGCCTGGCGGAAGGCCATCACGGCCTGGTTGCGCAGGGTGCGCAGCAGCGAGAGCTCCTTCTCGCCCAGCTCGATGCCGCCGGGCTGGGCCTTGTCCGCGTAAATCATCGCAAAGGGCGCCCCCTTCACGCTCATGGGCAGCAGCAGGAAGCTGGCCCCATGCGGCGGGCCCTTGAACCAGGCCGGCAGGCGCTCGGCGATCTTGGGCAGGGACGCGTCGGCGATCAGGGTGTCCACGCCCTTCAGGCATACGGCCGTGAAAAGATCGGCCGGCACGCCCGGCACCGTCTTCAGCGGCACCCGGAACAGCGGCGCCACCGTCTCCACACCCTCGCCCAGGCCAAAGCGCCCCGTCAGGGTCTCGCTGCGCGGATCACGCAGGCAGAAGACCACCCGCCGAAAGCCCAGGCTGCGGTAGATGGTCTCCAGAATCATGCGCAGCACCTCGTTGAGCTTGAAGCTCTCCACCATGACATTGGTGATGTCCTGGATGCCGGCGGCCAGGGTCTCGGCCGCCTCCTCGGGACTGGGGCTGGCCGCGGCCTCGCGCGCCATCACCAGGGTGGCATGCAGCTCGTGCGGCGAGAGGCTGTCATCCAGCGTGGGCCGGATGGGCGCGAGCAGGCGCTGGGCGGGCGAGCGCTGCGCCGGCCGGATGTTCATGGCCTGGGCCAGCTGCGCCAGGCGCTGGCGGGCCTGATCGGCCGCCGTGTCGAAGGTCTCCACCGGCACGCCCAGGGCGCGCGAATAGCGCTGGGCCAGCACCTTGAGGCGCGCATGGGCCTGCTCGGGCTCGGTCTGCAGGATCAGGTCCGAGACCTCGTTGGCCGCGCGCGCCAGCCAGCGCTGGCGTTCGGCCGGGTTCTCCAGCAGGCGCAGCGGCGGCTCGCCCTCGGGGCGGCTCATGCCGCGCTGCAGCTTGTCCGGCAAGCCCCACTGGCGGGCCACGCCCAGACCCAGCTGCTCATAGCTCAGGCCCAGCACCTGGGCCGAGGCCTGGGCCTCGCTGGGCGGCGGCGGCGCGCCCTCGCGGCGTTCGGTGCGCAGCAGCTGGCGCACCTGCTGGGCCTCCTCGGGAAAGTAGAACTCGGTGAGCAGCCGGCCCAGGCCTTGCAGCAGGGCCACCAGAAAAGCCTCCTCGTTCTCGCGCGGCAGGGTGCAGAGCTCGCGCGCCAGGGAGCCGGCCATCAGGGAGCGCAGGAACTCCTCGCGCAGCAGCTGGGCATGGGCCTTGTTCTCGATGCGCTCCAGCAGGATGAGCGAGAGCGCCAGATTGCGAATGCCGGCAAAGCCGATCAGGGCCGCGGCGCGCGAGACCGTGGAGATGCTGCCACCGCCCGCATGGCTGAACTGAGCCGTGTTCACCAGGCGCAGCAGCTTGTGGGTCAGGGCCACGTCCTTGAGGATCTCGTTGGCCAGGCTGTTGAGGTTCTCGTTCTCGGACTGGGTGATGCGCTGGATGCGCTCCATCGCGTCCGACATGGCGGGGAAATCGCTCTTGTGGCGCATGCGCCGCAGCAGGAACTCCAGCGTGGCCGCGGCGCCCGGGTCGGTGCCGCCCGGCGCGGCGGCCGGCTGCAGCCAGTCCTGCAGCGCATCATGCAGCTCGCGCACGCTGGGCCAGCGCTGCGCCGGGTCGCGCGCCAGGCCACGCTGCACGATGGCGCGCAGCCGGTCGTCCACCGCCGGGTCCAGGCCCTCGGGCAGCAGCAGGTCTTCCTCGGCGGCGCGGCGCACGGCGCGCCAGGGATCGGGCTCGCTGAGCAGGCGCCGGCCCGCCAGCATCTCGCCCAGCAGCACGGCCGCGGCAAACACGTCCATCAGGGGGCTGGGGGCTTCGCCACGCGCCGCCTCCGGCGAGATATAGCCCGGCGTGCCCACCACACCCTGCGGCCCGCCCTGGCGGCTGCCGGCCGCACCCAGGCGGGCGGCAATGCCGAAGTCCATCACCCGCGGCCGGCCGCGCGCGTCCAGCAGGATGTTGGAGGGTTTGAGATCGCGGTGCACCACGCCCGCGGCATGGGCCGCGGCCAGGCCGTCCAGCACGCCCAGCATCAGCTCCACGGCCTCGCGCGGCGCGGGCCGCGGCCCCTCGCGCAGGCGCTGGGCCAGGGTGGGGCCAGGCACGTACTCGAAGACCAGATAGGCCTGGCCGGCCTGCATATCGGCCTCGAAGACCTGCACGATGTTGGGATGGTGCAGGCGACTGACCGCGCGGGCTTCATGCAGCCAGGTCTGCACATGGTCGGGTGCCGAGCCCGGAGGCAGGACCTTGAGCGCCACCTCGCGGTCCAGGCGCGGGTCATGGGCCAGCCAGACCGTGGCCTGCGCGCCCCGCCCCAGCTGGCGCAGGGGGCGAAAACGCCCCAGCGCGGGTGGCAAGGGGGGCGTGGCAGCGGGAGGCATGAGGGACCGGAGCTCGCTGGAGGATCAGGGTCAGAACCAGCCTGAACCCTCGGACGCGGGAGGCGGGGCCGAGCCCTGCGGGGCGGCGGCAGGGGCGGCACCGGAGGCAGCGGGGGCCGCAGGCTCCTCGCGCCCACGCAGACGGCTGCGCAGGGCCGAGGGCTGGGCTGGCGCGCCGCTGGCCGGCGGGCCTTCCGGGCCGGAGCCCTGACGGGCCGCCTCGGCTTCGGCGGCGGCCGGATTCAAGGCCAGGATCACGTCGCGCAGACCGATGCCCAGGGCGCGGGCGTAGCGCCGGGTGGCCAGCTCCACGCCGGCCTGGCGCTTGAGCTCGGGCAGGTCCAGGGCCTCGATCACTTCATTGGACAGGCTGCAGGTCAGGCGCAGCAGTTCCACATCGTTCGGGTTGGCGCTGGCACGCACCGGCGCATCGGGCGCGTAGCGGCGCATCATGTGCAGCAGCTCGTCGCCCAGGCTCCAGTAGCGGGCCACGGCCGTGCCCAGGGTCTCCAGATCGCAGCCCAGCACGGCATAGGCGGCCGACTGCTCGCTCATGCCCGTGGGGTTGGCGTTGTCGGCGCTGGGCTCGGGCGGCTGCATCAGCTGGCGGATCTGCTGGGCATCGTCCGGAAAGTGGTACTGCAGCAGCAGGCGCCCCAGGTTCTGCATCAGCGTGATCAGGTAGACCACCTCGCCGTCGTAGCCGGCCGGGCGCAGGGCCTGGGCCACCTGGCCGGCGCGCTGCACGCGACGCATCAGGGCCTGCAGGCGCGCGGCGTTGGCCTCGTTGAGCGGCCCCGGCCAGGGCTTGAGGCCGCGCGCAGCCTGCTGCACGCCATTGAGGCCCAGCATGGCAATGGCGCGCTGCATGTTCAGGATGGCGCCGCCGCTGACGGCCTGGCCCTGGGACTTGAGCGCGTTGTTCACCCGGCGCAGCATCTCCAGGCTCAGGGCCATGTCCTGCAGCACCAGGGTGGAGAGCTCGCTGGCGTGCGTGGCCTCCATGGCCGAGGACTGGGCAATGCGCTGCAGGCGCAGCGAGGCGATGGGCAGGTGGCCCACGCGCTGCAGGCGGTCCATCAGCTGGGCCACCATGCCGCCCTGCTCGCTGACGCTGCCGCGCCAGCCCTCCAGGGCGCGCAAAAAACTGCGGGCGCTGTGGTAGCGCTGGCGGGCCTGGCGATCCACCGCACGGTTGGCAATGGCGCGCAGGGGCTCGGCAATCGGGTGCGGCGTCTCGAAGGACAGCCGCACCAGCTCATAGCCCGTGGGCTGCATGCGCTGCAGCACCAGGTTCAGGTCGGCCTCGTCCAGCACCGGGCGTCCGGTCAGGATGCGGTGCAGCAGCAGGCCCACCCGCAGCACGTCCTCCTCGGCCGACTCGCGGATGGCGCGGCGGGTGACGGTGTTGAAGTCCACATTGGCCGGGAAGACCTCCTGGGCCACCTCCACCCCCAGCACGCGCACGTGGCCGGCGGCGTCGATCACCAGGGAGCTGGGCTGCACATCGCGGTGGGCATGGCCCGCCTCGTGCAGAAAGGCCAGGCCTTCCAGGTACTGGCAGATCCAGCCGGCGGCCTCCACCGGCAGGGGCGCGCCCTGGCGGGCCAGGCGCTCTTCCAGGGTCTCGCCCAGGGCGCGGTCATAGGCCACGAAGGGCCAGTGTTCCACCTGCCCCACCTCCACCACATGGGCCAGGTTCGGGTGCTGGATGCGCGAGCCGGCGTCGGCCGTCTTGAGCCAGTGGGCCAGGGCCGCCGGGCTGTTGGGCGCCTGGCGCGGCATGCTGATCATCAGCTCCTGGCTGCTGCGCGGGTCAAACACCAGCCACAGCATGCTGCGGCTGCTCTTGTTCAGCAGGGCCTTGAGCTCGAAGCGCCCGAAACGACGCAGGGCGGCCGCCGGCGCGGGAGCGCTCGCGGCAGCAGCAGAGGCAGGGCCGGCATTGGGTTCGGCGTTCGACACTGGGGACGCGCTAAGGAGCGGGAGGTTGGACCGGGGGCAATGTTGCTATTTGACACAGATTGTGCGCCTGCCAATGCCGGGAACAAGGCGCAAATCCGGGGGCAAACCCTTCAGCCGCTGAGCTGAGCCCAGACTTTTTCCAATCTTTTCACGCTCACCGGCTGCGGCGTGCGCAGCTCCTGGGCGAAAAGACTGACCCGCAGCTCCTCCAGCTGCCAGCGGAAGTCCTCCAGGCGCGCGTCGCGCGTGCCCTTGAGCTCGGCCAGGCGGCGCAGATAGCGCTGCTCCAGCGGGCGCAGCTCGGCCAGCAGCTTGGCATCCCGCGCGGCATCGACCCGCCACTTGTCCAGCCGCGCCGTGATGGCCTTGAGGTAGCGCGGCAGGTGCTGAGCCTGGCTCCAGGGCGTCTGGGTGACGAAGTGCTTGGGGCACAGGCGCTGCAGCTGGGCGCTGATGTCCTCGGCCACTTCCTTGGGCGCCCGGCTGTCCTTGAGCTTGCGGCTGGCGGCCTGGAAGTCCAGCAGGATCTGGTACGTCAGGCGGGCCACCTCCTGGGCGATCAGGTTCAGGCGCGCGCGCCCCTCCTCCAGCCGGGTCTTGAACTCGAACTCATGGGTGGGCAGGGGCTCGGCCAGGAAAGCCCGATCCACCGCCACGCCGATGATCTGCTCGCGCAGCTCCTCGGCCGTGCCCAGGCTCATATAAGCCACCGACATGGCCTGCAGGTCCGGAATGTTCTTCTCCAGATACTTCAGCGGTTCCTTGAGCTGCAAGGCCACCAGGCGGCGCAGGCCCAGGCGGTGCTTGGCCGCGGCCACCTCGGGCTCGTCGAAGACCTCGATCTCCACATGCGTGCCGCGGTCGATCAGGGCCGGGAAGCCGATCAGGGTCTGGGCGCCCTTGCTCACCTCCATCAGCTCCGGCAGCGTGCCGAAGGTCCAGGCGGTGTAGCGGCTGGCGCTGTCGTGGGCCGCGGGAGCCGGTGCCGGCGCGACCGCGGCCTTGCCGCCACGGCCGGGCGGAGGCGGGGCCGTCGCAGTTGCCGCCGCGGTCGCCGGCGCCGGGCTGGCGGCCGCCGGCAGCTTCAGCGCCGCCAGCGCCTGGAAGGCCGAGCGCGCCTGGCCGCCCAGCTCGGCCTTCAGGGCAGCCAGGTTGCGGGAGAGACCCAGCTGGCGGCCATGCTCGTCCACCACCCGGTAGTTCATGAACAGGTGCGCCGGCAGCTGCTCCAGCTTGAAGTCATTCTTCTGGATGGCCAGCTGGGTGCGCTCCTTGACCGACTTCAGCAGGGCCTCGACCAGGCCGCCCTGCGCGAAGGGCGTGAGTTCGCAGAACTCGGCCACAAAGTCCGGCAGCGGCACCAGGCGTGCGCGCGGCTTCTGGTGCAGGCTCTTGACCAGGGCCAGCACCTTGGCCGCCAGCATGCCGGGCACCAGCCATTCGCAGCGTTCCTCGCTGACCTGGTTCAGCGCATAGATGGGCACGGTGACCGTCAGGCCGTCGCGCGCGTCGCCGGGCTCGTGCAGATAGTCGGCCTTGCAGTCCACACCGCCCAGGCGGAGGGTCTTGGGGAAGGCATTGCTGGTGACGCCGGCGGCCTCGTGCCGCATCAGTTCCTCGCGGCTGATGTGCAGCAGCTTGGGGTTGCCCCGGCTGGCCTCGCGGTACCACTTCTCCAGCGTGTGGCCGGAGCAGACCTCGGCCGGCAGCTGGCTGTCGTAGAAGGCGTAGATCAGCTCGTCGTCCACCAGCACGTCCTGGCGGCGCGACTTGTGCTCCAGCTCCTCGACCTTGGCGATCTGCTTGCGGTTGTGGGCCAGGAAGGGCAGGCGCGTGTCCCACTCGCCATTGACCAGGGCCTCGCGGATGAAGATCTCGCGCGCCGCCACCGGATCCACCTTGCCGAAATTCACGCGGCGGTTGCTGTAGACCACGATGCCGTAGAGCGTGGCGCGCTCAAGCGCGATCACCTCGGCCGCCTTCTTCTCCCAGTGCGGCTCGGCCAGCTGGATCTTGAGCAGATGGCCGGCGATGCCCGGCAGCCATTGCGGCTCGATATTGGCGATGCCGCGGCCGAACAGGCGGGTCGTGTCCACCAGCTCCGCCGCCACGATCCAGCGCCCCGGCTTCTTGCTCAGGTGGGCGCCCGGATGGCGGTAGAACTTGATGCCGCGCGCGCCCAGGTACCAGTCTTCGTCCTCGCTCTTGAAGCCGATATTGCCCAGCAAACCGGCCAGCATGGACAGATGCACCTGCTCGTAGGTAGCCGGCGCGCCGTTGAGGCGCCAGCCATGCTCGGCCACCACGGTGTGCAGCTGGGAGTAGATATCACGCCACTCGCGCACACGGCGCGGGCTGACGAAGTTCTCGCGCAGCAGCTGCTCCTGCTTGCGGTTGGACAGGCGATGCTCGCCCTCCCCGCCCCGGGATTCGCCGATCCATTTCCAGAGCTTGAGATAGCCCATGAACTCCGACTTCTCGTCGTCGAACTTCTTGTGCTTCTCGTCGGCGGCCTGCTGCTGGTCCATGGGCCGGTCGCGCACATCCTGGCCGGAGAGCGCGCTGGCGATGATCAGCACCTCGGAGAGCGCGTCGCGCGTGCGCGCCTCCAGAATCATGCGGCCGACGCGCGGGTCCAGGGGCAGCCTTGAGAGCTCCTTGCCCATGGCCGTCAGCTCGTTCATCTCGTCCACCGCGCCCAGCTCGTGCAGCAGCTGGTAGCCGTCGGCAATGGCCTTGCGCGGCGGCGGTTCGATGAAGGGGAAGGCCTCGACCTGACCCAGGTGCAGGGCCTTCATGCGCAGGATCACGCCGGCGAGCGATGAACGCAGGATCTCCGGGTCGGTGAAGCGCGGGCGCTCGTTGAAGTCCTTCTCGTCATAGAGCCGGATGCAAATGCCGTTGGACACCCGGCCGCAGCGGCCGGCGCGCTGGTTGGCCGCCGCCTGGCTGATGGGCTCGACCTGCAGCTGCTCGACCTTGTTGCGGTAGCTGTAGCGCTTGACCCGCGCCAGGCCCGGGTCGATCACATAGCGGATGCCGGGCACGGTCAGCGAGGTTTCGGCCACATTGGTGGCCAGCACGATGCGCGGCGCCCCATGCGGCTGGAAGATGCGGTTCTGCTCCTGCTCAGAGAGCCGCGCGAACAGCGGCAGCACCTCGACGCCGGGCGGATGGTGCTTGCGCAGCGCCTCGGCCGCCTCGCGGATCTCGCGCTCGCCGGGCAGGAACACCAGCACATCACCCGAGCCCTCGCGCCAGAGCTCGTCCACCGCGTCGCAGATGGCATCGTTGACGTCGTACTCGCGCGATTCCTCGAAGGGGCGGTAGCGCTGCTCCACCGGGAAGGTGCGGCCCGAGACCATGAGCACCGGCGCCGGTCCCTTGGCCGAGGCGAAATGCTGGGCGAAGCGGTCGGCGTCGATGGTGGCCGAGGTCACGACCACCTTGAGATCCGGCCGGCGCGGCAGTACCTCGCGCAGATAGCCCAGCAGGAAGTCGATGTTCAGCGAGCGCTCGTGGGCCTCGTCGATGATCAGGGTGTCGTAGGCCTTGAGCAGCGGATCGGTCTGGGTCTCGGCCAGCAGGATGCCGTCCGTCATCAGCTTGACGCTGGCCCCGGGCTGCAGCCGGTCCTGGAAGCGCACCTTGTAGCCCACCACCTCGCCCAGCGGGGTATTCAGCTCCTCGGCAATGCGCTTGGCCACGCTGGAGGCGGCGATGCGCCGCGGCTGGGTGTGGCCAATCAGGCCGCCGCCGTTGGCGCGGCCGCGCCCCATGGCCAGGGCGATCTTGGGCAGCTGGGTGGTCTTGCCCGAGCCGGTCTCGCCGCAGACGATGACGACCTGGTGCTCGGCCAGGGCGCGCTCGATCTCCTCGCGTCGGCCCGAGACGGGCAGGCCCTCGGGAAAGCTGATGGGCGGCACCGGGTTGGCGGGCAGCGGCGCGCGCGCGCGCGGCGCTGCCTTGGCGGCGGGAGACCTGGGGCCCTGCTTGGGGGCCGGCTTGGGAGTGGGAGGCTGTGAATTCACGAGGCGCGGATTATCCGATGTTTGCCTCGGGGCCTCGGCCACCGGGCCAGCGGCTCGCCTACCGCCCGCCCCCCCCCTACTTGAACAGCCGCCTATCGCCCAGATCACGGAAAACCCGGTCATTTTTCACGATTCATCAAACCTAGCATCGGTCGCCGGATTGATCGACCCTGGCCCGCGCGTGCCGGGTCTTGCCTGCCAGCTGTACGGCGCAAGCCTCGTGGCCACCTCTCCAAGGTCCTCACCCAGCCCCTCCGCACCTCATCCACACCGCAGGAGATCGACCAATGAAGCAGCCCCGACTTGCCGTCCCACTCACCCAGCTGGCGACGCTCTTGCTGAGCGCCCTCGCCGCCCAGCAGGCCGCCGCCCTCAACACCTATGCCGGCGACCCCGGCCAGCTGGGCAACCCGACCAGCTGGCGCACCGCCGAGTTCCAGCGCGACTGGGGCCTGCTGTCCATGGGCGCCGAATATGCCTATGCGGCCGGCTACAGCGGAGCGGGCATCAAGGTCGGCGTGGTGGATTCGGGCTTCTTTGACCTGCATCCGCAGTTCAGCAGTGATCGCTACCACGCGGTCACGGTGGACGGCATCTCGGGCGCCTACAACCCCGCCTACAACGACCGTCATGGCACCCATGTGGTAGGCACCATCGGCGCCTCCCGCGATGGCAGCATCGGCGGCGCCAGCAATTTCCACGGCGTGGCCTTCAATGCCCAGGTCTATGTCGGCAACACCGGCCGCACCGACAGCGCCCTGTTCGGCATGCCCCAGGCCACGCAGACGGCCGCGCAGACCATAGACCAGGCCTATGTGGCCAATGTCTATCGCGGCGTGAATGCCCAGGGCGCGCGCATCATCAGCACCAGCTGGGGCAGCCAGCCCAATACCGAGCAGTACCAGAGCCTCTACCCCGACAGCACGGCCTACCCCGGCCGCGCCGGTCTGCTGGGCTCGTGGGGCTTTCTCTCGCGCGACGACACCTGGATGAAGGGCGCGCTGGACGCCGCCAAGACCGGCACCGTGCTGGTCTTCAGCGCAGGCAATACCGGCTACGCGAATGCCAGCGCCCGCGCCGGCGCCGCCTACTTCATGCCCGAGCTGGAGGCCAACTGGCTGGCCGTGGCCGCCATTCGCCAGAACCTCACGATCGGCGGCGTGGCCGTGGGTCAGAGCCTGAATGCCGACGGTTCCGTGGCCGTGCCCGGCGCCCAGCTCTACAACCAGTGCGGCGTGGCCAAGTGGTCCTGCATCACCGCGCCCGGCAACGCCATCAACGGCAGCGTGGTGAGCGGCACCAGCCCCGGCTATGCCTCGCTCTCCGGCACCTCCATGGCCGCCCCGCATGCCTCGGGAGCCCTGGCCGTGATCATGGAGCGCTACAGCTATATGAGCAACGCCCAGGCCCTGGAGGTGATGAAGACGACCGCGGTGCAGAACGGCACGATCAACAACGCCGCGGGCGCCGCCGTCGCCAACCCCAACGCGGGCCAGCTGACCGCGGTGCCGGACGAGCGCAATGGCTGGGGCACGGTGAGCCTGCGCCATGCCATGAACGGGCCTGGCCAGTTCACGGGCAGATTCGCCGTCAACACCCAGGGGCAGAACGACACCTGGACCAATGCCATCTCCGACACCGCCATCAAGGCCCGCAAGCTGGAAGACCAGGCCGAGGCCGCCAGCTGGCTGGCCACCAAGACCGCCAAGGGCTGGCTCAATGGCCTGCCGGCGGGCGCCAGCGCCGATGAGCGCACCGAGTACAGCGTGGGCATGGCCCGCGAGGCCGCTCGCGATGCGCGGGTCTACGAGGGCAGCCTGTCCAAGTCCGGAGACGGCACCCTGGTGCTGGCAGGCAACAACAGCTACTCGGGCGGGACCGAGCTCTTCGGCGGCACTCTGGTGGGCCGCTCGGCCACCGCCTTCGGCAGCGGCGATGTGACCGTGCATGGCGGCATCCTGGCCGGCACCGCCACCATTGCCGGCGATCTGCTCAACGAAGCTGGACATATCGCCCCGGGCGAGAACGGCATCGGCACCCTGAGCGTGCTGGGCAATTTTGCGCAGTTCCCATCCGGCTCGCTGGCGCTGGAGCTCGGCGCCGCCGGCAGCGATCTGCTGAGCGTAGGCGGCACCGCCTTCCTGGGCGGCACGCTGCAGCTCTCGCTGATCGACGGCTTCCTGCCAACGGCGGGCGCCAGCTTCACGCTGATGAGCGCCGGCAATTTCCTGGGCCGCTTCAGCAGCGTGCAGTTCAATGGCTGGGGCGCGGGTTACACCGGCTCGCTGTTCTACGGCAATGGCAATGTCCGCCTGGACGTCACGGCCGTCCCCGAACCCCAGAGCTACGCCATGCTGATGCTGGGCCTGGGCCTGCTGGCCTGGCAACTGCGCCGCCGCCGCGGCTGAGTCGGCGTCTGGGCGACGGTTGCGGCCTGCGGGACGGCGCGTCCCGCAGGCCCGACTTGGCGCCTGCGCAAACGCACGGGGCTATCGTCCCCACCGCCCATGATCCACACGGGCCTGCGGCACAATTGCGGCCCATGAGTCTTGTCTTTCCCCACACCTTCGTGCCCTGGTTCCGTTCGGTGGCGCCGTACATCCATGCCTACCGCGGCGAGACCTTCGTGGTGGGCATGCCGGGTGAGCTGGTGGCGGCGGGCAAGCTCAATGCCTTTGTGCAGGATCTCTCCATCGTGCACGCCATGGGCATCAAGATCGTGCTGGTGCACGGCTTTCGCCCCCAGGTGAACGAGCAGTTGGTGGCCAAGGGCCAGCAGCCGCGCTTCCACCAGGGCGTGCGCATCACCGACGCCGTGGCCCTGGACTGCGCCCAGGAGGCCGCCGGCCAGCTGCGCTTCGAGATCGAGGCCGCCTTCTCCCAGGGCCTGCCCAATACGCCCATGGCCAACGCCACGGTGCGCGTGGTCTCGGGCAACTTCCTGACCGCGCGCCCTGTGGGCATCGTGGACGGGGTGGACTACCAGCACAGCGGCCTGGTGCGCAAGGTGGACGCGGGCGCGATCCAGCGCGCCATCGACTCCGGCGCCATCGTGCTGCTCTCGCCTTTCGGCTTCTCGCCCACCGGCGAGGCCTTCAATCTGACCATGGAAGAGGTGGCCACCAGCGCCGCCATCGCCCTGCAGGCCGACAAGCTGCTCTTCATGACCGAGACCGCGGGCGTGCACGAGAACCCCGACGATCCGGACAGCCCCATCGACACCGAGTTGGCCCTGGCCGACGCCCAGCGCCTGCTGGCCGGCCTGCCCAAGCCCACCCAGCCCACCGATGTGGCCTTCTACCTGCAGCACTGCGTCAAGGCCTGTCTAGCCGGCGTGGAGCGCTCCCACATCCTGCCCCTGGCCGTGGATGGCGCCCTGCTGCAAGAGGTCTACACCCACGACGGCATCGGCACCATGGTCGTGGACGAGAAGCTGGAGAGCCTGCGTGAGGCCTCGCCCGACGATGTGGGCGGCATCGTGGCCCTGATCGAGCCCTTCGAGCGCGACGGCACCCTGGTCAAGCGCGACCGCAATGAGATCGAGCGCGATATCGAGGCCTACACCGTGATCGAGCACGATGGCGTGATCTTCGGCTGCGCCGCGCTCTACCCCTATACCGAGGCCCGCACCGCGGAAATGGCCGCGCTGACCGTCTCGGCCGAGGTGCAGGGCCAGGGTGACGGCGACCGCATCCTCAAGCGCATCGAGCAGCGCGCCAAATCCATGGGTCTGAGCAGCATCTTCGTGCTCACCACCCGCACCATGCACTGGTTCATCAAGCGCGGCTTCCACCCGGTGGAGCCGGAATGGCTGCCGGAGGAACGCAAGCGCAAATACAACTGGGACCGGCGCTCGCAGGTGCTGGTCAAGAAACTGGCCTGAGTTCGAGCTCAGGCCCCGATTCATGCGGGGCCCAGGTCAGGCAGCCGCCCGACCAGGCCCCTCACCCCACCCCAACGTACAGAGGTTGATATGGCACGCACCGTGCAATGCGTTTATCTGAAGAAGGAAGGCGAAGGCCTGGACTTTCCTGTCTACCCGGGCGAACTGGGCAAGCGCATTTACGACAACGTCAGCAAGGAAGCCTGGGCCCAGTGGCTCAAGCACCAGACCATGCTGGTGAATGAAAACCGCCTGAACCTGGCCGACCAGCGCGCCCGCCAGTATCTGGTGCGCCAGATGGAGCAGTTCTTCTTCGGCGGCGGCGCCGAGCAACCGGCGGGTTATGTCCCGCCGAGTGAGTGACGCGCATCCGATAGCGCTGCGCGGGAATCGCGCGCGCGACAGAACAAGTGGGCTGATGTGCCGCCATGCGGCCCGTCAGCCCGCTTTTTTTTGCGAGCTAGCCCAGGGGCGGAATATCGCGGGGCGCCCGGCGCCAAATCCTTGCGCTAACACCGGCTTAAACAGGAATAGTTCTTGTTAAGCTTACACTCCCCTCACCTCTCTTCCGAAGGCTCTGGAGACCCCATGCGAATTTCCCGTCTCGTCAAAACCCTGTGTGCGACCGGCCTGCTGGCCGGTCTGGCCGGCACGGCCCTGGCTCAGGAGCAGGTGCTGAATCTGTACTCGGCCCGCCACTACCAGACCGACGAAGCGCTGTACGCCAATTTCACCAAGGCTACCGGTATCCGCATCAACCGCGTGGACACCGATGACGCCGGCCTGGTGGCCCGTCTCAAGAGCGAGGGCTCGTCCAGCCCCGCCGATGTGATCCTGCTGGTGGACGCCGCCCGCCTCTGGCAGGCCGAGCGCGACGGCCTGTTCGCCCCGGTCAAGTCGGCCGTGCTGGAGCAGCGCATCCCCGCCCACCTGCGGGCCACCGACAAGGGCCAGGGCTCCGACTGGTTCGGCTTCTCGACCCGCGCCCGCATCGTGGTCTACAACAAGCTCAGCGTGAAGCGGGAGGATGTGGACACCTACGAGGAACTGGCCGACCCCAAGAACAAGGGCAAGGTCTGCCTGCGCAGCGGTTCCCACCCCTACAACCTCTCGCTCTTCGGCGCCATGTATGAACACATGGGAGCCGAGCGCACCGAGGCCTGGCTGAAGGGCATCGTCGCCAATATGGCCCGCGCCCCCAAGGGCGGTGATACCGACCAGATCAAGGCCGCCGCCAGTGGTGAATGCCAGATCGCCGTGACCAACAGCTATTACCTGGCCCGCATGATGCGGTCGGACAAGCCCGAGGACCGCGCCGTGGTCGAGCGCCTGGGCGTGGTGTTCCCCAATCAGCAGAGCTGGGGCACCCATATGAATATCGCCGGCGGCGCCATGGCCAAGCACGCCAAGAACCGCGACAACGCCGTCAAATTCCTGGAGTACCTGAGCTCGCCCGAAGCGCAAATCTATTTCGCCAACGGCAATAACGAATGGCCGGTGGTGGCCGGCGTCAAGGTGCCGAATCCGGCCCTCGATGCCATGGGCAGCTTCAAGAGCGAAACCATCCCGGTTTCTGCGGTCGGCGCCAATCTGCCCAAGGTGCAGCAGCTGCTCGACAAGGTCGGTTTCAAGTAATCCCGGCATCATCCGGACTCGCCGCTATTTGTGTGGCGAGTCCGCATCAATATCCGCGAAAGCCCGGGATGGGCTTTTGGCGGGTATATTGCATCCAGCCCCCGGCTGTGCGCATAATCCTCGCCAGGGAGTTTTCGAGGCCGCTGTCATATTGATCTGCCGGCGGCCGGACTTGAACCTGAAACCACTGAGGAATTGCAACAATGGCAGCAACTCTCAAAGACCTTCTGGCCCAGCGGGCCGCGCTTGATGAGCAGATTGCTCAAACCAAGGAACGCGAGCACAGCGACGCCATTGCCAAGGTCAAGAGCCTGATGTCGGAATATGGCCTGACCCTGGCCGATCTGAGCAGCCGCCCGGCCAAGTCGGGCAAGACTTCCAAGGTGGCGGTGAAATATCGCAATCAGGCCACCGGTGAAACCTGGAGCGGTCGCGGCCTGCAACCCAAGTGGCTGAAGGCGGCCATCGCCGGCGGTGCCAAGCTGGAAGATTTCCACGTCTGAACTGCGGCCGGCCCCGCGCCGGCCATAACCGCAGCGCCCTTCAGCGCACCCTAAAAACCGCCGGCAGGCTCCTGCCCCGGCGGTTTTTGCTTTTAGGCGTCGCATCCGCTGATCGCCGCTCGGGGTCTACGACATATGTCACACCGGGTTTTGGAGCCCTTCATCCGCGGGTGTGGGGCGCATACCGCAAACGGCCTCAAGCCGGCGCCGCTAATATCGCCCGCCTGAGCCCGGCCGCAGACCGGGCCGGCCCCACAAGACCCCCCATGCCGCCCGCCGCGCCTCGTGCGCCCCTCCCTTTCCCCAGTCCCTGGCCTCAGGGCCTGGGCGCTCGCCTGGGCCGGCTTTGGCAGCAGTTGCGAGGCCGGCCGCGCTGGCCCGAGGCCCTGGATCTGGCCGGACTGGGCATGGCGGACTGGGTGCCGGGCGCCGGCCCGGCCCGGGCGTCGCCGCGCTGGCAGGCCCTGGCTGGTGCGATGCCCGAGGACTGCGGTCTCGACGACTGGCTGGAGCAGCAGGCCCATCCGCTGGACCGCGCCCGCCTGCGCCCTCTGCTGGATGAGTTCTGCCGCGCGCAGCACGCCACCGAGCCGGGCGCAGACTGGCGCGAGCCCCTGCGCCTGAAGCCGCCGGGCGCCAAGGACTGGCACTGGTTCGAGCTGCGCCTGCGCTGTGTGCAACGCAGGCGCGACGGCCGTCCGCGCCGTGTGCTGGCCCTGCTCAGCGACATCCAGTGGCAGCGCGTGGCCGAGGAGCGACAGCGCATGAGCGTCGCCCTGTTCCAGCATGTGCAGCAGGGCCTGGCCCTGCTGGATGTGCAGGCCCACCGCCTGCTGGATGCCAACCCCGCCTATTTCACCCTGCTGGGCCAGGACCATGAGGCCCTGGCCGGCCAGGTGGCGGGCCCGCTGGAAGACGCGGTGCTGCGCCGCGCCGGCCACGACCCGGCGCGCCTGCAAGCCCAGCTGGCGAGCGGGCAGGCCTGGCAGGGCCGGGTGAGGTTGCGCCGCGCCGATGGCGAGCTGATCAGCCTGGATCTGAACCTGGCCGCGATTCCCGAGCCCGAGGGCGCACCGCGCTATCGGGTGCTCACCCTCAGCGACCTGACCCTGCAGCTGCGCCAGCAGCAGGCCCTGGAGCGTCAGCACAGCCTGGATCCGCAGACCGGCCTGCCCAACACGGCCGAGTTCCGCCGCCGCCTGGAGCAGGCCCTGCAGGCCAGCCAGCGCGAAGGCTTCGCCCTGTGCGTGGCCTGCCTGGATCTGGACCGCTTCAAGCACCTCAACGAGCGGCATGGCCGCGGCCTGGGCGACCGCCTGCTGCTGCAGGTGGCCGAGCGCCTGCAGGGCGCGCTGCGCAGCGGCCGCGAATGGGCGGACGAGCTGGGGCATCTGGGCGGCGACGAGTTCGGTCTGCTGCTGCGCTGCCGCGATGCCGAGGAGGCCGGCCTGGCCCTGCAGCGCGTGCTCAATGTGCTGCGCGCGCCCTACCACCTGGCCGGCGTGGCCGAGCCTCTGGACCTGAGCGCCAGCCTGGGCGCCACGCTCTATCCGCGCGACCAGTCGGACGCCGAGACCCTGCTGCGCCATGCGGCCCATGCGCTCTACCGCGTCAAGCGCTCGGGCCGCAATGCCTACCAGCTCTTCGACACCGAGAAGCGCGCCCGCAGCGATGCCCATGCCCTGGCCCTGGGCCGCATGCAAGAAGCCCTGGATGCGGGCGAGCTGCGCCTGCACTACCAGCCCAAGGTGGATATGCGCCGGGGCCGGGTGCTAGGCGCGGAAGCCCTGCTGCGCTGGCATCATCCGGAGCAGGGCCTGCTGGGCCCGGCGCATTTTCTGCCGGTGCTGGAGCGCACCGGCCTGGGCGTGCGCGTGGGCGACTGGGTGATCGAGCAGGCGCTCAAGCAGTCCAGCCTCTGGCTGGCCCAGGGCCTGACGCTGCGGATCAGCGTCAATGTGGCCGCCCGGCATCTGCAGGCGGACGACTTCACCCAGCGCCTGCAGGAGCTGCTGGCCCGCCACCCCGAGGCCCCGCTGGCCGAGCACCTGATGCTGGAGGTGCTGGAATCTGCCGCCCTGGCCGATATCGAAGCCACCCAGGCCCTGATACGCCGCTGCCGCGCCCTGGGCGTGCGCTTTGCGCTGGATGATTTCGGCACCGGCTACTCCACCCTCACCTATCTGAAGCGCCTGCCGGTGGACACGCTCAAGATCGACCGCTCCTTTGTGCAGAACATGCTGATCGACGAGCAGGATCACGCCCTGGTCAAGGGCGTGATCGGTCTGGCCGGGCACTTCGGCTGCAGCGTGGTGGCCGAGGGCGTGGAAAGCGCCGCCCATGCCCGCGCCCTGCTGGCCCTGGGCTGCGACCAGGGTCAGGGCAATGGAATCGCCCTGCCCATGCCGGCGGCCGAGCTGGCCGACTGGGTGGCCCGCTTCCAGGCCAGTCCGGTGCTGTCGGGACGCCCCGAATCCGAGACCGGGGCCGTCATCCACTAGACTGCGGCCGGTGATCCCACCTGGCTTTATCCAAGACCTGCTTGCCCGCGTCGACATCGTCGACGTGGTCGGCCGCCATGTCGAGCTCAAGAAGGCCGGCATCAACCACAAGGGCCTGTGCCCCTTCCACGGCGAGAAGACGCCCAGCTTCATCGTCAGCCCCACACGCCAGACCTACCACTGCTTCGGCTGCGGCGTGCACGGCAATGCCATCGGCTTCCTGATGGAGCACACCGGCGCCGGCTTCATCGAGGCCGTGGAAGATCTGGCCCAGCAGGTGGGCATGCAGGTGCCGCAGGACGAGCGCTCCCCCGCCGAGCGCGAGCGCGCCAAGGCCCAGAAGGCGCGCGAGGCCACGCTCACCGAAACCCTGGCCCGCGCCAGCGAACATTACCGCCAGCAGCTCAAGAAAAGCCCGCGGGCCATCGACTACCTCAAGCGCCGCGGTCTCACCGGCCAGATCGCCGCGCGCTTCGCCCTGGGCTATGCGCCCGAGGGCTGGCGCGGCCTGGCCAGCGCCTTTCCCAGCTATGACGATCCCCTGCTGGCCGAATCGGGCCTGGTGATCACCCAGGGCGAGGATGGCGCCGAGCAAAAACGTTACGACCGCTTCCGCGACCGGGTGATGTTCCCCATCCGCAATGTGCAGGGCGAGGTGATCGGCTTCGGCGGCCGGGTGCTGGACAAGGGCGAGCCCAAATACCTGAACTCGCCCGAGACCCCGGTCTTCCACAAGGGCCGCGAGCTCTACGGGCTCTACGAGGGCCGCACCGGCCTGCGCCAGCGCGGCTACGCCCTGGTGGTCGAGGGCTATATGGACGTGGTGGCCCTGGCCCAGCATGGATTTGGCAATGCCGTGGCCACCCTGGGCACGGCCTGCACGGCCGAGCATGTGCAGAAGCTCTTCCGCTTCACCGAGTCGGTGGTCTTCAGCTTCGACGGCGATGCCGCCGGCCGCCGCGCCGCCGGTCGGGCCCTGGAAGCCGCCCTGCCCCATGCCAGCGACACGCGCAGCATCAAATTTCTCTTCCTGCCCGCGGAGCACGACCCCGACTCCTATGTGCGCGAGCTGGGCGCCGAAGCCTTCGAGCGCTGCGTGGAGCAGGCCGTGCCGCTCTCGCGCCAGCTGGTGGAAGCCTCGTCAGAGGGCTGCGATCTCGGCAGCGCCGAGGGCCGCGCCCGCTTCCTGGCCAATGCCAAGCCCCTGTGGAACGCCCTGCCGGCGGGTCTGCTCAAGCGCCAGCTGCTGGGCGAGCTGGCGCGCCGTGCCCAGTTGCCGGACCAGGAGCTGATGGATCTGTGGCAGGCGGGCAGCGCCGCCGCCCCGGCCGCCCGCGCGGGTGGGGGCCGCCGCGCCACAGCCGCAGCCGCCGGCCATGGCGACTACGACGGCCCGCCGGACTACGACATCCCGTATGGCGACATCCCTGTCTATGAGGACGACTACGCCCCTGCTGGCGAGGGTGCGTCCACGGCCGAAGCGCCACCACGCAAGGCATGGAAGCCCAAGAGCGAGTGGAAGCCCAAGGGGGAATGGAAAGGCGGCAAGGCCGGCTGGAAACGCCGCGGCGAGTCCGAGGACGAAACCCAGGGCCTGCCGCGCCGCCAGCCGCTGAGTCCGGCCGACCATGCCCTGCGCATGCTGCTGCTCAACAGCGCCTGGTGGGAGCAGCTCTCCGACCAGGACCACCAGTTGCTGCATGAACTGCCCGCGCCGCACGGCGAGCTGATTGCCTGGCTGGAACGCCATCTGGTCAACCACGGCCCCAGTCCCTGGTCCGTGCTGGAGGCCGCCCTGGCCGAAGACGGTCTGCTGGACAGCGCCCGCCCCCTGGCCAGCGGGGTGTATGGCCCCGAGGAGGCCTTGCTGGAAGAACTGCAGCATGTGGTGCGCGGCCTGCGCATTGCCCAGCTCAAGAGCCAGTCGCAGACCCTGGCCGCCAGCAACCCGCAGGGGCCGGATCTGGAGCGCTTTCGCGAGATTCTGGCGCGCATCCGTGAGCTGGAAGCCACGGGCAGCTAGGGCCGACAACCCGTCCTTTTGACCTTTTCGGACAAATTGTCGATAATTAAGGGTTTTCGCGCGCGTCAAGAGTGACGGCAGTGTTCTTCCGGTCCCGGCCACCCAGCGACACTGGGCACCCATATAGCGGGTATTAAGGCCAAATTTTCCGCGAGAGCTGCAATCTCAAACGTTCACGCCAGCTTGCACGCGCCACGTCCGGCCCACCGCGAAAGCGGTGCCGGGCGCGACCGAGCCACCTGGGCCACGCTTCGCTTGATTGCGATGTACGGGGCCCCGGGTGGCTGCCGCATTGCCAAGCTCAGATCGAATCTCCACCGCAAGGACCTGCATGACTGCCAAGAAGACCGCGAAGGCTGCCCCCGCCGAGGCTGAAGAGACCAAGAAGCCCGCCGCCAAGGCAGCCAAGGCCACCAAGGCGCCCAAGGCCGCCGCCGCTGCCGGCGCCGAGGACAAGCCCAAGCGCGGCCGCAAGCCCAAGGCCGAGACCACCAGCAAGAAGACCGCCAAGGCCAAGGTGGAAGAGGAAGAGGAGGACTTCTCCGACCTCGAGTCCGATCTGGAAGGCGAAGTCGAGGCCGAAGCCGAAACCAGCACCGAGGAAGTCGGCGAGGACAAGCCCAAGGCCAAGCCCCTGCGCATGAAGGTCAGCCGCGCCAAGGAGCGCGCCCTGATGCGTGAATTCGGCCTGGACGAGACCGCCCTGACCGAAGAGGAAGTCGCCAAGCGTCGTCAGGAGCTCAAGACCCTGATCAAGATGGGCAAGACCCGTGGTTTCCTGACGCATCAGGAAATCAACGACCACCTGCCCGAAAAGCTGGTCAGCGACGAAATCCTCGAGGCCATCATCTCCATGCTCAATGACATGGGGATCGCGGTCTATGAGCAGGCGCCCGACGCGGCCACCCTGCTGATCTCGGGCAACACCACCAGCACCGCCACCGAGGAAGAAGCCGAGGAAGCCGCCGAAGCCGCGCTGTCCACGGTGGACTCCGAGTTCGGCCGCACTACCGACCCCGTGCGCATGTACATGCGCGAGATGGGCACGGTGGAACTGCTGACCCGTGAAGGCGAAATCGAGATCGCCAAGCGCATCGAAGGCGGTCTGCAGGCCATGATGCTGGCTATCTCCGCCTCGCCCACCACCATCGCCCACATCCTGGAGATGGCCGAGAAGATCCGCGCCGGCGAGTCGCAGATCTCCGAGGTCGTGGACGGTTTCGTGGCCGAGGACGAGGCCGATGACTATGTGGCCGAAGAAGACTTCGACGAGTTCGATGAAGAGGACGACGACGACGGCAACGGCGGCTCCAAGGCCCTGACCAAGAAGCTGGAAGAGCTGAAGAACGCGGCCCTGGCCAAGTTCGACTCCCTGGCCGGCAACTTCGACAAGATGCGCAAGGCCTTCGAGAAGGAAGGCTATCGCTCGGCCTCCTATGACAAGGCGCAGCACGCCATCAGCGCCGAGCTGATGACGATTCGCTTCACCGTCAAGACCATCGAGAAGCTCTGCGACATCCTGCGCTCGCAGGTGGACGATGTGCGCCGCTACGAACGCGAGCTGCGCAAGATCGTGGTGGACAAGTGCGGCATGCCGCAGGAGCACTTTATCAAGACCTTCCCGCCCAATGCACTGAACCTGCAGTGGGCCGAGAAGGAAGTCGCCGCCGGCAAGAACTACAGCGCCGTGCTGGGCCGCAATCTGCCGGCCGTGCAGGAGCTGCAGCAGAAGCTGATCGACATCCAGGCCCGCGCCGTCGTGCCGCTGGAAGATCTCAAGGAGATCAACAAGCGCATGAACGAGGGCGAGAAGGCCTCGCGCGACGCCAAGAAGGAAATGATCGAGGCCAATCTGCGCCTGGTGATCTCCATCGCGAAGAAGTACACCAACCGCGGCCTGCAGTTCCTGGACCTGATCCAGGAAGGCAATATCGGTCTGATGAAGGCGGTGGACAAGTTCGAATACCGCCGCGGCTACAAGTTCTCGACCTACGCCACCTGGTGGATCCGTCAGGCCATCACGCGCTCCATCGCCGACCAGGCCCGCACCATCCGCATCCCGGTTCATATGATCGAGACGATCAACAAGATGAACCGCATTTCGCGCCAGCATCTGCAGGAGTTCGGCTACGAGCCGGACGCCCCGACCCTGGCCGAGAAGATGGAGATCCCCGAGGACAAGATCCGCAAGATCATGAAGATCGCCAAGGAGCCGATCTCCATGGAAACGCCGATCGGTGACGATGACGACAGCCACCTGGGCGACTTCATCGAGGACACCAACAACACCGCGCCGATCGAAGCCGCCATGCAGGCCGGTCTGCGCGATGTGGTGAAGGACATCCTCGACAGCCTGACCCCGCGCGAGGCCAAGGTGCTGCGCATGCGCTTCGGCATCGAGATGAGCACGGACCACACGCTGGAAGAAGTGGGCAAGCAGTTCGACGTGACCCGCGAGCGCATCCGCCAGATCGAGGCCAAGGCCATCCGCAAGCTCAAGCACCCGAGCCGCTCGGACAAGCTGCGCACCTATCTGGACAACCTCTAAGGTCTGTCCCACTGCCGCGCCGCGGCAGCACCCCAAGAAAGGCCGGCTTCATGCCGGCCTTTTTTATGGCCGAGGTCATGGCCGCGGCGCCCGCGCAACACCCGGCCCCAGCACCCCGGACCGCGGGGTGCAAGGACCGCCAGGCGAGCGCAGCACTGGAGGCTGACAGGGTGCCGCGGCTACACTGCAGACCTTTGCAGACTCTCAAGCGTCCATGACCGACATCCGCGAACGCACCGTGCTATTTGCCGACCTGCGCGGCAGCACGGCGCTGTTCGAGACCCTGGGCAATGCCGAGGCCACCTCGGTGGTCACCCACACCGTGGGCCTAATCGGCCAGGCTGTGAGCGACTGCGGCGGCAAGCTGGTCAAGACCCTGGGCGACGGGCTGATGGCCGTGTTCGAAGGCCCGCGCGACGGCATCAAGTCCGCCATGCGCATGCACGAGCTGCTGGAGCGCGTGGTCGCCCGCGGCAAGCAGCACGGCGCCTCGCCGGGCCTGCGCGCCCTGCGCATGCAGGTGGCCCTGGCCCGAGGCGAGGTCGTGGAGATGGGCGGCGACTGCTTTGGCGACGCCGTCAATGTGGCCGCCCGCCTGCTGGACCATGCCGGCGACAACGAGACCCTGATCACCGCCGAGGTGCTCTCGGGCCTGCCCAGCACGCTCAAGGCCCGCTTTCGCAGCCTGGACCTGATCTCGGTGCGCGGCCGGGCCGAGCCCGTGCATGTGCATGTGCTGGACAAGCCCAGCCAGGGCGATGTGGCCGCCACCCAGTTCGGCGAGGTGCGCCACACGGCCAGCGAGCCCGACGGCATCCGCCTGGTCTGGCTGGACCTGGACCGGGTCTTCGACATCGGCCACATGCCCATCGTGCTGGGCCGCAGCGTGCAGGCCACCTACTGCATCACCGACGGACGCGTCTCCCGCTCCCATGCCCGCATCGACTGGCATGGCGGCACCTTCTCCCTGACCGACCTCAGCTACAACGGCACCTTTGTGCGCTTCGGCGCGGCCGGCGAGATCCTCAGCCTGCGCCGCGGCAGCTGCACCCTGCATGGCAGCGGCGTGATCGGTCTGGGCGGCCCGCCCACCGATGCGCTGGCGCCCGTCGTGCACTTCGAGGTGCTGCACTTCGCCGACACCGAGCCGCTGGCGGGTGAGGCCGGCACCAGCGGTCGGCGCAGCCGCGGCTGAGCCCGCGCCCGCCGCCCCCCTCTCTTCCCTCTACCTCTTCCCGTTCCGACTCCATGTCCTACCGAGCCGAAGCGCCCTACTCCCACGGCAGCCCTGCCCGCAGCGCCGTGCTGCTGTGCAATCTGGGCACGCCCGACGCCCCGACCGCACCCGCCCTGCGCCGCTACCTGGCCCAGTTCCTGAGCGATCCCCGCGTGGTGGAGATTCCCAAGCTGGTCTGGCAGCTGATCCTGCACGGCATCATCCTGCGCGTGCGCCCCGCCAAGTCGGCCGCCAAGTACGCCAGTGTCTGGCTGCCCGAAGGCTCGCCCCTGCAGGTCTGGACCCAGAAGCAGGCCAAGCTGCTGCAGGGCTATCTGGGCGAGCGCGGCCACCACCTGATCGTGCGCCATGCCATGCGCTATGGCCAGCCCGCCATTGCCCAGCAGCTTGACGCGCTGCGTGCCGAGGGCGTCACCCGCGTGCTGGTGCTGCCAGCCTATCCGCAGTACTCCGGCGCCACCACGGCCAGCGTGGTGGACGATGTGGCGCGCTGGGCCCTCAAGACCCGGCACCTGCCCGAGCTGCGCTTCATCAACCGCTACCACGACGAGCCCGGCTATATCGCCGCCCTGGCCGCCAGCGTGCGCGCCCACTGGGCCCGCCATGGCCAGCCAGAGCTGCTGATGATGAGCTTCCACGGCATGCCCGAGCGCACCCTGCACCTGGGCGATCCCTACCACTGCGAATGCCTGAAGACCGGCCGCCTGCTGGCCGAGGCCCTGGGCCTGCGCCGCGAGCAGTGGCTGGTCACCTTCCAGAGCCGCTTCGGCAAGGCCAAGTGGCTGGAGCCCTATACCGAACCCACCTTGCGCGAGCGGGCGCGTGCCGGGCTGAAAAAGGTGGACCTGATCTGCCCGGGCTTCTCCGCCGACTGCCTGGAGACCCTGGAAGAAATCGCCCAGGAAGCCCGCGAGGCTTTTCTGCACGAGGGCGGCCAGGACTTCGGCTACATCCCCTGCCTCAACGACAGCCCGGAGGGCATGCGCATGCTGGCCGATCTGGCCGAGCGCCATCTGCAGGGCTGGCCGACCCGCGAGCCGGCCGACCCGCAGGCCTTGTCAGCCCAGCGTAGCGCGGCGCTGGCCGCGGGCGCGCAGCGCTAGAAAACCTAGGCCCGCCAGCAGCAAGGCCCAGTGCTGGGGCTCCGGCACGGCCTGGGCCGTGAAGCTGGCCCCGCTCGCCGCGTCGTAGCTGAAGCTGCTGAAGACATAGCCCTCGGCGCTGGCACTGAAGCTCACATTCTTGAAGCTGGCCTCGCCCAGGCTCTGCAGACCGCCGGCCCCGTTGTCGCGCCCCAGAAAGGTGTCGATGTCGAACTTGCCGCTGTTCCTGAAGGCGGTGGGGTCGGTCGCGCCGAGGAAGCGGAACTCGATCTGCAGCCCCGCCAGATCCACCGCCCCGCCAAACACCACCGCATCGGTCAGGTACTGGCCGCCGCCGGCATCCTGCACCTCCAGCACCATGCGGCCGCCGGCGGCCGTGCGGTAGTCCCCGTTCAGGCGCACCGTGCCCGGCGAGTTGCCAGGGCAGAAGATGCCATGGTTGGTCACATTGCCGCTGATGGTGCCGGTGCCGCAGAGAAAGCCCTTGCTGCCGATCACGATGTCCTGGGCCGTGAGCGTGCTGTTCACCAGAATCAGCGTGCCGCTGCCGCCGTCCTGGTCCACCCCGTTGCTGCGGCTGCGGCCCACACCCACCCAGCCCGCGCTCACGCTGGAGCCTTCGCTGGCGATCAGCGTGCCGTCGCTGCCGGAGAGGCGGCCCAGGATGAGCTGGCCGTCGCCCACGTCCAGGCTGCTGGCACCCTTCATGCGCAGCAGGCCCGAGCCCTCGCGCCCGATGGTCACCGCGCCCAGGCCTGGCGCCGCCTGCACCTGGATGCGCGAACCGCCGCTGAGCGTGAGGCTGCCATCGCCGCCCGGAAAGGCGCCGCTGCCGCCCAGGCTCAGGCCCGCGCCGGCGCTGCCGGCATTGCTGAGCGTCACCCGGCTGCCGTTGGCGATGCTGGCCACCCCAACGCTGCCACCGCTGCCCACGGTCAGGAAGGCGCCGGACTGATTGCCCGCCGTCTGCTGGCCGCTGAAGCTCAGGCTGGCGCCGTCCACCTTGAGCAGTCCCACGCCGCCGGAGCGCCCCACGCTCATGCCGATGGCGCTGACCCGGCCGCCATCCGCCACCGTGAGCTGGCCGCTGCTCTGCGGTCCGAGGCCCACGCCGATGAAGGTGTCACCGCCGCTGAGGCGAATCTCCGAACCCGCACCGCTGACCGTGGCGATGCCGAAGCCGCCGTTGCTGCTGTCATTGAGGCCGCCGATGATGAGGGAGGTGCTGCGCCGATGGGCCGGCGTGGAGACCGCCCCGCCCTCCAGCAGCAGCTGCCCGCCGGCCGTGATGTTGAGCGTGCCCACACCGTCGCGCCCCACCCGCAGCGTGGGGTTGAGGCTCTCGCCCGCACCGCCGCCCGGCAGCACCGACAGGCTCTGCATCCGCAGCACCGAGCCCGCGCCCTGGATATGGAGGGTGCCGGCCGAGTTGGCATCGCGGCCCAGGTTCAGACTCATGCCGCCGGGCAGGGCCTGATCGGCCAGCAGATGGATCTGGCCCCCATCGCTGATGGTCACCACGCCCCGGCCGCCACCGCGACCGATGTCCATCGCCGCGCCGCCGGCCGTGCCATTGGCCGCCGCGCTGGCCGTGCCATTGATCAGCAGCAGGCTGCCCGCACCGCTCACGCTCAGCTCACCGAAGGCGGCATCGCGGCCGACCGCGGCATAGAAGAGGCCGCTGGCCTGCGCGCCGTCGCGCAGGGCCAGGCTGGCCGTGCCCAGGGCGCGCCCGACCTGGAGCACGCCGGCATCGCTGAGGAACTCCAGCCTTGAGCCGGTGCCCGTGACCAGCATGTCGCTGCGGCCGCCGTTCTGCGTCAGATTGAGCCCGCTGAAGCGGCCGGCCTCCCCCTCGAAGCGCAGCACGCCGCCGCTGCTGATGGTGAGATTGACCCAGGCATTGCGGTGGCTTGCCGTCGACATCAGGGCCTCGGACGGCTCCAGGCTGCCGCCACCGACCTTCCAGACCGAACCGGGGCCGTCAATCAGGACCTCGGCAAAGCTGCGCTCGCTGCCGCTGGGGCTGCCACCGCCGGGCGCCAGGCCCAGCGAGGTGCGCTCGGTGCTGAGCTGAGCCCCGTTCAGGACCTTGACCGTGCCCGAGCTGCTGCCGCCCGGTGTGCCGAAGGTGAAACCGTCCACGGGCGGATGGAAGACCGACACCCCGCCCACATAGAAGCCGCGCAGAAAGTGCGCCTGCGAGCCCGCGCCGCTCACGGTGAACACCCCCGTGGAGCCCGCCGCATTGGCGATGAAGGTATTGCAGTAGTGAAACTGCCCCAGGCAGGCCGCCGCATTGGCGCGGCCGTCCAGCACGGCGCCATCCGACACGGTCAGCGCGCCATAGCCCCACTCGCCCACGCTCAGGCGGTTCAGCACGAAATCGCTGAAACCGTCACCCACCAGCTTGATCACGCTGCCGGCGCCGCGCAGCGTCACGAGGCCGCTGCCATTACCCGAGGCACTGGAGCCGACCACGAGGCTGCCGGCGCTCAGGGCGCTGCCACTGGCCACGTCCAGCCAGCCGTGCGCGCCATGGCCAACGAACAAACCGTTATTGCCCAGCGCCCCCGACTCCGGCGGCAGATTGTCCGGCCAGACATTGATGGCGCCGCCATAGCTGATCTGGGCCTGCAGCGGCGCGCCCAGGCACAGCAGCATGGCGGCCAGCGCCAGCGGTCGCAGGGCGCGGGCCGCTGAAGCAGCATGCGGGGTGTGGAAGGAAGACGGGGGGCTGAACAGCCCCCCCGGAACTCTGCTTTGTCATGACCGGACCTCCCGGCGCCTTGGAGCGGCACCGTGAGGCCGGAGTCTGGGCAGCTCGCGGCCCGGGCGCATCGACAAGTCTGCCTACGCGCACGCCCTGCAGGGCCTGCAGGCTCAGCCGCCGCTGCGGCGCTTGAGCAGGCGCGGCAGCAGCAGCACCAGGATCACGATCACCAGCAGGCCAGCCGACATCGGGCGCTCCCAGAACACGCTCCAGCTGCCGCCGCCGATGGACACGGCATTGCGCATATGGGCCTCGGCCAGGGGGCCCAGGATCATGCCCACCACCACGGGCGCGGTGGGGAAGTCGAAGCGGCGCATCACCACGCCCAGCACGCCGATGGCCAGCATCACATACAGATCGAAAGCGCTCTGGCGCATGCCATAGACGCCCACGGTGGCGAAGATCAGGATGCCGGCATAGAGCTGGGCCTTGGGGATCTTGAGCAGCTTGACCCACAGGCCCACCATGGGCAGGTTCAGCACCAGCAGCATCACATTGCCGATGTAGAGCGAGGCAATCAGGGCCCAGACCAGGGCGGACGAGGTCTGGAACAGCTGCGGGCCGGCCTGGATGCCGTAGTTCTGCAGGGCCGAGAGCAGGATGGCCGCGGTCACCGAGGTCGGGATGCCCAGCGTGAGCAGGGGCACCAGGGTGGCGGTCACGGCCGAGTTGTTGGCGGCCTCGGGACCGGCCACGCCTTCGATGGCGCCCACGCCGCCGAACTCTTCCTTGTGCTTGGAGAGCTTGCGCTCGGTGGCATAGCTCAGGAAGGTCGGGATCTCGGAGCCGCCGGCCGGGATGGTGCCAAAGGGGAAGCCGATGAAGGTGCCGCGCAGCCAGGCCGGGATGGAGCGTTTCCACTCCGCCTTGCTCATGTGCACGCGGCTCATCTTGTTCAGCGTCTGCGCGCTGCGGCCCTCATAGAGCGCCATATAGAGCGTCTCGCCCACGGCGAACAGGCCCACCGCGACCAGCACGGTCTCGATGCCGTCCATGAACTCGGGGATGCCGGCCGTGTAGCGCACCTGGGCAGTGATCTGGTCCAGGCCCACCAGGCCCATGGCCAGGCCCACGAAGAGCGAAGTCAGGCCGCGCAGGCTGCTCTGGCCCAGCACCGCGCTCACGGTGGTGAAGGCCAGCAGCATCAGGCAGAAGTACTCCGGCGGGCCCAGGGTCACGGCGAAGTCGGCCAGGATGGGCGCGAACAGCGTCACCAGCACCGTGGCGATGGTGCCGGCCACGAAGGAACCGATGGCCGCCGTGGCCAGGGCCGCGCCGGCGCGGCCGCTCTTGGCCATCTTGAAGCCCTCCAGCGCCGTCACCATGGTGCCGGTCTCGCCGGGGGTATTGAGCAGGATGGAGGTGGTGGAGCCGCCATACATCGCGCCGTAGTAGATGCCGGCGAAGAAGATCATGGAGGCGGTGGGGTCCACCTGGGCGGTGATGGGCAACAGCATGGCCACCGTCACTGCCGGGCCCAGGCCCGGCAGCACGCCGATGGCCGTGCCCAGGGCGCAGCCCACAAAGGCCCACATCAGATTGACCGGGGTGCCGGCGGTGGCAAAACCGCCCAGCAGCTGAGTCCAGAGATCCGTCATGTTCTTGTGCTCCCCGTGTTCAGATCCAGCCGCCGGCCGTGATGGCCGGCAGGCTCAGCGCCAGCAGCTTGTTGAAGAGCCAGAACACCGGCGCCGCGATCAGCATGCCGGTCACCAGATCGCTCAGGGTCACGCGCAGATCGCCGCCCGGCCGGCCCTCGGCCATGCGCATGCCGCGCACGGCCAGGGCAAAGCACAGGGTGCAGGCCAGCACGAAGCCGATGACGGTGATCAGCGAGGCATTCAGCACCACGGCCGCCACCACCCAGGCCGCGGCGCGCCAGTCGGCCCGGGCCGCACCCGAGGGCGGCTCCATCTGCCGGAATCCGCCGGTGCGTGCCCCCCAGATCAGCCAGGCGCCGCAGATCAGCAGGGCCACCGAGACCAGCCAGGGCAAGGCATTGGGGCCCACGCCGGCATAGCCAGCCTCCGAGGGGATGGCGGCCGCGCCAACGGCCATCACCCCGCCCAGGATCAGGGCACCCGCCCCCACCAGGCTCTGGTGCAGGGTGGAGGGCAAGGTGGAGGCCGCGTCATCCGCGGCGTCAGGGACGGGAGAATGGGGCTCAGACATCGGCCGCTCCTCGGTGTTGTGTGGGTGTGTGAGGGGTGTGAGGGCGTAAAAAACCGGCTGCGGCCGGGATCAGCGGCAGCCGGCGGGGAGGAGCGCGGTGGCGCTCAGATCATCCCGGACTTGACCATCACGGCGCGCAGCATGGCGAACTCCTGATCCACGAAGTCGTGGAAGGCCTTGCCGGTCAGCAGGGCCGGGGTCCAGCCGTTCTTCTCCAGGGCGTCGATCCAGCTCTTGTTTCGGAACACGGCGGTGATCATGTCCACCAGCGCCTTCTGCGCCTCGGGCGGGATGCCGGGGGCGGCATAGACGCCGCGCCAGTTGCCGATCTCCACGTTGTAGCCCAGCTCCTTGAGCGTGGGGATGTCCAGGCCCTTCAGGCGGGTGGGCGAGGTCACGGCCACGGCGCGCATCTTGCCGCTCTCGATGTACTGCTGGAACTCGCTGTAGCCGCTGCCGCCCACGGTCACATTGCCGCCCAGGATGGCCGCGGTGGCCTCACCGCCGCCCCGGAAGGGCACGTAGTTGATCTTGGCCGCATCCACGCCGGCCTCGCGCGCCAGCATGGCCGCCGCGATGTGCTCGGTGGAGCCGCGCGAGCCGCCGCCCCACTTCACCGAGCCGGGGTCCTTCTTCATCTGCTCGATCACGTCCTTCATGCTCTTGAGCGGCGAGTTTGCCGGCAGCACGAAGACGTTGTATTCGCTGGTCAGGCGCGCGATGGGCGTGGCCTGGGTCAGGCTCACCGGCGGCTTGCCGGTGATGATGCCGCCCAGCATCACCGCACCCATCACCATCAGGGCGTTCGGGTCGCCCTTGCTGGCGTTCACGAACTGGGCCAGGCCGATGGCACCGGCCGCGCCGCCCTTGTTCTCGAAGGTCACGGAGCCGGCCAGGCCGGCGTCCTGCAGGGCCTTGCCCAGCGCGCGGCCGGTGGTGTCCCAGCCGCCGCCCGGGTTGGCAGGCACCATGATCTTGAGGTTGGCTGCGGCCTGGGCCGACAGCGGCAGGGCACCGACGGCGGCCAGCGCGGCCAGCGACTTCAGGAACTCGTCACGACGCATGGTCTTGTCTCCGTTGTAATAGCTCGGGAATCTCAGGACCGCATCCTCGCCGACTTGCCTGTCAGTGAGCTGTCCATCGGGCCTAGGGAAAATGCTAGGCTCGCGCCCCATGAACCTGCTGCTGGTGGAAGACGACCCCGCGATGCGCCTGAGCCTCACGCGCAGCCTGGAGCGCCGCGGCCTGCGCGTGCAGGCCGTAGGCGACGGCCCGGCCGCGCTGGCGCTGTGGCCCCAGAGCCAGGCCGATGTTGTGGTGCTGGACCTCTCCCTGCCCGGCCTGGACGGCCTGGAGGTGCTGGCCCAGGGCCGCGCCGCGGGCCTGCGCACCCCCGTGCTCATCCTCACCGCGCGCGGCACTGTGGGCGACCGCATCCTGGGCCTCAATGTGGGGGCCGACGACTACCTGCCCAAGCCCTTCGATCTGGACGAGCTCTTCGCCCGCATCCAGGCCCTGGGGCGGCGCGCGGGCGTGGCCGCGCCCGCCGCGGCGCCCGCACCGGCCCCGAGCTTTTGCGGCATGCGCCAGGACAGCGAGAGCGGCGCCGTCTACTTCGGGGACGAGGTGCTGGAGCTCACGCCGCGCGAGGCCGCCCTGCTGCGCGCCCTGCTGGCGCGGCCAGGTCATGCCATCGCCAAGGAGCGGCTCTTCGAGCTGGTCTTCCCCGGCGAGCTGGAGGTGCAGCTGGAGGCCATCGAGGTGGTGGCCTACCGCCTGCGCAAGCGCATCGCCCATACCGGCGCCCAGCTGGTCACACTGCGCGGCCTGGGCTATCTGCTCAAGGCCCAGGCCTGATGGCGAGCGCCACCCCCACGCCCCGCCGCCCGAGCTCGCTGCGCCGGCGCCTGACCCTGGGCATCCTGCTGCCCGTGGTGGCGGTGATTGCCTTCAACACCTGGAGCCTCTACCACCAGGCCCTGCGCGCCGCCGACACCGCCTACGACCGCACCCTGCTGGCCTCGGCCAAGTCCATCGGCGAGCTGCTGGAGGTGCGCCAGGAACAGGGCCGCCCTGCCCTGCGCTCCACCGTGCTGTACTCGGCCCTGGAGCCCTTCGAGGCGGACAACCGCAGCCGCATCTTCTACAAGGTCAGCGGCTTCCAGGGCGAGATGGTCTCGGGCTTTGCCGACCTGCCGGGCTGGCAGGGCAAGCTGCCCACCAAGAGCCCCTATGCGGCCCTGGTGACCTTCTACGACGATGTGTACCGCGACGAGCCGGTGCGCATGGCCGTGCTGCTGCAGCCCGTGGCGGGCCAGGCCGGCCAGGGCATGGCCACCATCCAGGTGGCCGAGACCCTGGAGCTGCGCCACACCCTGGCGCGCCAGATCCTGATCGAGACACTCTGGCGCCAGGTCGGCCTGGTGCTGGTGATCGTGGTGGTGGTGGTGGTGGTGGTGCAGCGCGCCACCGGCCCGGTGCGCCGGCTCTCGGCCCAGCTACGCGAGCGCCCCGAGGGCGATCTCTCGCCGGTGGACGCCCCCGATGCGCCGCGCGAGTGGCAGCCCCTGGTGGAGGCCACCAACCAGGTGGTGGCCCGCCTGTCCCAGCTGCTGGAGCACCAGAAGCGCTTTGTGCGCGACGCCAGCCACCAGCTCAAGACCCCGCTGGCCGTGCTCAAGACCCAGGTGCAGAGCGCGCGCCAGGGCGATGTGGAGCCGCTGCAGGCCCTGGCCGAGATCGATGTGACCGTGGCCCGCGCCACCCAGGTGGCCAACCAGATGCTGGCCCTGGCCAAGGTGGAGCAGCTGCGCCAGCAGGCCGATGTCGGCGAACAGCGTCCGCCGGTCCACGACTGGGCCGAAATCACCCGCGCCGTGGCCCTGGACCTGGCCCCGCTGATTGCCGAGGCCCAGCTGGACTTCGACATCGAGACCCAGAGCGCCCCCATACGCAGCCATGAGTGGGCTCTGCGCGAGCTGACCCGCAACCTGATCCACAACGCCATCCAGCACACCGGACGCCGCCTGCAGATCTGGCTGCAGGCCGATGCCCAGGTGGCCGTGCTCACGGTGCGCGACTCCGGCCCCGGCCTCACGCCCGAGCAGCGCGAGCGCCTCTTCCTGCCCTTTGCCGCCGGCCATCCCGGTGGCGGCTCGGGCCTGGGTCTGGCCATCTGCCACGGCATCGTGCAGTCCCTGGGCGGCAGCATCGAACTCGAGAACCATGGCGAAGGCCCGGGGCTGGACGCCCGGGTGCGCCTGCCCCTGGCGCGGGACGAGGCCTAGAATTCCGCCCCGATGAGCAGCAAGCAGCAGCACAAGACCAGCCCGGCCGGCGACGGCGCCCCCGCCGGCATGCGCCTGGACAAATGGCTCTGGGCCGCCCGCTTCTACAAGACCCGCGCCCTGGCGGTGGAGGAAATCGGTCGCGGCCGGGTGCTGGTGAACGAGCAGGCGGCCAAGCCCTCGCGCGATGTGCGCGCCGGTGACCGCCTGCGCCTGCGCCAGGGCGTGGTGGAACGCGAGGTGCTGGTGCTGGGCTTGTCCCAGGTGCGCGGCCCGGCGCCTGTGGCCCAGGCCCTCTACCAGGAGACGCCCGACAGCCTGGCCGCGCGCGAGCGCGCCGCCGAGGCCCGCCGCCTGGCGCCCGAGCCGGCCCTGGGCATTGCCGAAAACCGTCAGGGCCGCCCCACCAAGGTGGACCGGCGGCGGCTGGCAGAATGGCAGCGCTGGACCGTCAGCACCGACCCGGAATGAGGCTTCGGCGCCCGCGCGCTTGATGGCCTGCGGGTTTTTCCGCAGAAAGCGGCGAAAATCCCCCTCTTGAATTCCAGGATATCGCGCCCATCTGGGCGCGATTGCCTTTCTAAGCATCATGACAACAGACCACACCCCCACCCCGCAAGAAGCCGCCGCGGCCGAGGCGTCGCCGGC
>Ga0233424_10000079_pt1 | contig 135029 bp, 119 predicted proteins | sample Watercolumn_Towu_FD_181011 | JGI IMG/M metagenome (GOLD analysis project Ga0233424, IMG submission 181011) | Freshwater microbial communities from Lake Towuti, South Sulawesi, Indonesia - Watercolumn_Towuti2014_125_MG | ecosystem: Environmental > Aquatic > Freshwater > Lake | place...
GCGGTCGGTGGCGTCGAGCAACGCGCGTTCGAGCCAGACGCCGGGCAGCTCGAGGTGCTGGTGGTAGCGGCCGCGCTCCCAGGCCTGACCGGCGGCCGGCAGGCCGAGCGCCAGCACGTCCCAGCCCATCGCCTCCGCGCCCGGCTCGAGCATGCAGGTCAGCCGGTTGTGGGCGAGGCAGTCGCAGTAGGCGATGGTCTCCAGCGGCAGCCATTCGACGCGGGCGCCTTCCGCCACGCGCAGCCGCACGTGCTGCTGCGCTTCGGCCCCGAGGGTCTTGTAGAAGCGGGTCGCGCCGGGCGTGGTCAACAGCGCGTGGCTGCCGGGGGCGAGGTGTGCATCGACCTCGAGCACGTCACCGCCCACCAGCCCGCCGGGCGGGTGCACCAGCACGTGGTGGCAGACGGTGTCCCCTTCGGGGTAGAGCCGCTGCAGCACGCGCAGCGGGCCGTGGTGGCGGTCGAGGGCGATGGTGCGGCCGGCGTCATGCCGGTAGTCGAGCTGCAGGTGGCCGTGCCAGGACATGGATGCGCGTTTTCGAGGACCGCGCAGTGTAGGGGAGGCCTGTCGGACGCTGTTCATCGGCCTGCCGGCGACAGTTGTCCACAGCCCGTCGGCGCTGCAGCCCGCCGATCGCCCTGGGGCAGGACGGGTCGTGACAGACTTCCACATCATCGTGGGACAAGTCTGTGGATAGTCTTGGGACGGGGCCGCGAGACCCGCGTTTTTGTTGGCTTTCCGTTAAATTGCTGCAGGATTGGGCAGCGCTGCAGCGTGCACCGAAAAGGCCGCTGACGCGAGTTTGCGCGGCATCGGTGTCAAGGTCTTGACAGCCGGAAATCGACCCGAAGATCGCGCTGCGAGAGCAGATAAAAGCCTTGACAGGCACGCTCCCCCGAACCCGCGGCAGGGTTCTCCCGGAGCTGTCCACAGCGTGCCGCGGACCGGCTGGGGACAAGTTCAGCCCGAGCGGGCGTCGCCGCTGAGTTCGCTGTCGTGCCAGCCCGCCAGGCAGGCCCGCGCGGCCAGCGCCACCAGCGCGAAGCCGCCCACGCCGGTGACCGACACCAGCACCAGCGCCGCGAACATGCGCGGGATGTTGAGCTGGTAGCCGGCCTGCAGGATCTGGTAGGCCAGGCCGGTCTGGCTGCCGCCGGTGCCGGCGACGAACTCGGCCACCACCGCGCCGATCAGCGCCAGGCCGGCGGCCACGCGCAGGCCGGTGAAGAAGTACGGCAGCGCGCTCGGGAGGCGCAGCCGCACCAGCGTCTGCCAGCGGCTGGCGCCCTGCAGCCGGAAGTACGCGGCCAGCGCCGGCGACACGCTGCGCAGCCCGATCGACGTGTTGGCGACCACCGGGAACAGCGCGACGATGCTGGCGCAGATCACCAGCGACAGCGTGGTGTCCTGCACCCAGATGATGATCAGCGGTGCGATCGCGACGATGGGAGTCACCTGCAGCAGCACCGCATAGGGGAACAGCGCCGTCTCGATCCAGCGGCTCTGCACCATCAGGAACGCCACCGCGACGCCGAGCAGCACCGCGACGGCGAACGCCAGCAGCGTGATGCGCACCGTGTTCCACCAGGCCGGCGCGAGCAGCGCCCAGTCGGCCACCAGCGTGCGGGCCACGTCGAGCGGCGAGGGCACCAGGTAGGCGGGCACGTTGCCGATCACCACGGCGGCCTGCCACAGGCCGAGCAGCGCCGCGGCCAGCGCGAGGGGCAGTGCCCAGCGGGTGGCGGTGTCCGTCATCGTTCGGCGGCTGCGTCGCTGGCGGCCAGCAACTGCTCCTGCAAGGCGGCGGCCTGCAGCGCGAAGCGCTGGCTGACCCGCCACGCCGGGCCGCGCGGGAACGGTTCGTCGACCACCGCCTCGGCCACGACCCGCCCGGGCCGGGCGCCCATCACCACCACCCGCTGCGAGAGGTACACCGCTTCATGGATCGAATGGGTCACGAACACCACGGTCAGTCCGCGGCGCTGCCACAGCGCGAGCAGCTCGTCGTCGAGCCGGTTGCGGGTGATCTCGTCGAGCGCGCCGAACGGCTCGTCCATCAGCAGCAGCTCGGGTTCGGTTACCAGCGCGCGGGCGATGGACGCGCGCATCTGCATGCCCCCCGACAGCTCGCGCGGCCGGTGCGTCGCAAAACCGTCGAGCCCGACCAGCGCCAGTGCCTGCTGCACGCGCACCTCGGCCTGCGCGCGCGGCACGCCAGCGAGGTCGAGCGGCAGCCGCACGTTGGCGGCGATGCGGGCCCACGGCATCAGCGTGGGCTCCTGGAAGACGAACGACAGCCGCGGTGCCGGCGCGCCGAGCGCCACGCGGCCTCCGCTGGGCGCCTGCAGCCCGGCCAGCATCTTCAGGAGGCTGCTCTTGCCGCAGCCCGAGGGCCCGATCAGCGTGAGGAACTCGCCGCGCGCCACCTGCAGCGACACGGGTTGCAGCGCGCGGGTGCCGTTGGGGTAGACCAGTTCGGCGCGGTCGATCTCGATCGGGGGCACGGGCTCCGGTGGGGCAGTTGTCAGGTGGCCATTGTGATCGGCGGCGCCAGCGTGGTGCGCTCGTACATCCGCCGGATGTGCTCGCCGGCGGTGATCGGGTCGTGGCGCGGCGGGTCGTCGGCACCGCTGCAGCCGGGCAGCGGCGTGACGACGGTGTCGTGGTCGATCTCGAAGAAGTACGCGATCGAATGGCGGTCGCGGCTGCGGTCGGTGTGCAGCACGCGGTGCAGCGTCGAGCGGTAGCGGTCGTTGGTCCAGCGCGACATCAGGTCGCCGAGGTTCACCACCAGCGCGCCCTCCACCGGCGCGACGTCGAGCCAGTCGCCATCGGCGCCCTGCACCTGCAGGCCGCCGGTCTTGTCCTGGGCCAGCAGTGTCAGCGCGCCCCAGTCGGTGTGGGCGCCGCAGCCGATCTGGCCCGGCATCAGCCGCGCTGGCTGCGGCGGGTAGTGCAGCAGCCGCAGTGTGGGCATGGGGTCGCGCAGGCAGGGCTCGAAATGGGTGCGCGGCAGTGCCAATCCCAGTGCGATCAACCCCATCAGGTGGCGTGACAGCCGCTGCATCGAGGCGGCGAAGGCCTCGGCGGTGGCCTGGAAGCCAGGCACCAGGGCCTCGTCGGGCCACTGGTTCGGGCCCTGCAGCGGCACGCCGGCGCGCACCAGCGGGTCGTCCGGCCCACGGTCCACGCCGAGGTAGAAGCTCTCCTTCAAATCGGCCGGGCGGCCCGCTTCCAGGCTCTGCCAACCCACCGGGTCCCAGCCGCGGTGCAGCGACGACTGGCCGATGTGCCACCGCTGCTTGACGCGCTCGGGCAGCTGGAAGAAGCGCCGGCTCAGCATGAACAGGTGGCCGGTCAACGCCAGTGGGACGCCGTGGCCCTGGACCTGGAAGAAGCCGTGTTCGCGGCAGGCCGCGTCGATCCGGGCGGCGGTGTCCTGCGCCGCCTTCGGGTCGTGGCCGAAGCTGGCCGCGAGGTCGATCACCGGCAGTGAAAGGGTCGGCATGGGCGTCTCCTGCTGTATGTCGATGCCGGAGCCTTAGAAAGAAGCGTGCCGGTGCGGCCGCGGGTCAGGGCATCACCTTCGCATCGCGGATGAAGCGCGTGGTGTAGCTGCCGGCGAGATCGACCTTCTTCGGGTCCAGCAGCTTGTGCGTGACCATCAGGTCGTACACCTGCTTCATGCGCGCGTCGGTGATGGTGCCGATGCCGAGCTTCGGCGCATCGCCGCCGGTGACGATGCCGGCCTCGTTCATCTTCGCGATGCCGTAGGCGAGCAGGTCGTCGGTCATCTCCGGGTTGTCCTTCTTGATCAGCGCGTTGGCCGGCTTCGGATCGCCCTGCAGGTAGCTCTTCCAGCCCTGCATGCTGGCCTTGACGAACGCGGCCACCGCCTGCGGCCGCTCCTTCAGCGTCTTCTCGAGGCAGACGATGGTGGTGGCGTACACCGGCCAGCCGAGGTCGGCGATCAGGAAGACGTTCGGCTTCTCGCCGGTCTTCTTCTCGATGGCATAGGGTTCGGACGACAGGTAGCCCTGCTGCACGATGTTGCGGTCGGCGGTGAAGGGCTGGATGTTGAAGGTGTAGGGGCGCGTCTGCTGGTCGGTGAAGCCCCAGGTGGCCTTCATCCACGGCCAGAAGGTGCTGTGCGACGCCGCGGCGATCAGCAGCGTCTTGCCCTTCATGTCCTCGATGCGCTTGACGTCGGGGTGTGCGATCAGCACGTTGGCGTCCTTCTGGAACGCCGACGCCACCGTGACCGCCGGCACGCCCTGTTCGCGGGCCTTCAGCGTCTGCGTGTCGTAGCCCATGAAGCAGTCGGTGCGGCCGGCGGCGAGCAGCTGCATGCCGTTCACCTGCGGGCCGCCCATCTTGATCGTCACGTCGAGGCCGGCCTGCCGGTACAGCCCGGTGGCGAGCGCCTGGTAGAAGCCGCCGTGTTCCGCTTCGGCATACCAGTTCGTCAGGAACGTGAAGGGCTGCGGCGCCTGCTGGGCATGGACGGCAGCGCTGCCGCAGGCGATGGCGGCGATGAACGGCAGGGTTCTGAGCAGGGGCATCGGTGACTCCGTCGGGGCGGGCAGCAGTATGGCGCGCGGCCGGCAGCCTTTGCGGCATTGGCGGACAATCGGGTGTTCCGCCGATCAGAAGAACGTTGCCGTGACCGCTCCCTCTGCTGCCGATTCCTCCGTGCTGCCCGTGCACCCGTTGCGGGTGGAGCGGGTGGCGACCTCGCGCCTGCCGACCCGGCACGGCGAGTTCACCATGCATGCCTACTGCGCCGAAGGGGAGGAGGTCGAACACGTCGCGCTCGTCAAGGGCGACGTCGCCGGGGACGAGGTGCTGACCCGCGTGCATTCGGAGTGCCTGACCGGCGACGTGTTCGCCTCGCTGCGCTGCGATTGCGGCGAGCAACTGGCCCGCGCGCTGGAGCGCATCGAGGCCGAGGGCCGCGGGCTGGTCATCTACATGCGCGGCCACGAGGGCCGCGGCATCGGCATCACGCAGAAGCTGCGCGCCTATGCCTTGCAGGACCAGGGGCTCGACACGGTCGAGGCCAACCTGGCGCTCGGCCTGCCGGTGGACAGCCGGCGCTTCGATGCCGCGGCCGCCATCCTGCGCGACCTGGGCGTGCACTCGGTGCGCCTGATGAGCAACAACCCGCTGAAGATCCTCGCGCTCGAAGGGCAGGGCATCGTCGTGTCCGAACGCGAGGCGCACGAGATCCCGGCCAATGCCGAGAACGGCCCGTACCTGCTGACCAAGCGCGACAAGCTCGGCCACCTGCTGGGCGACGTGCTCGGCCACGCCGGCGCCGAGGCCGACCGCTGAGCACGATGCTGACCCCGTACGCCGCACTGCTGATCCTGCACCTGCTGGCGGCGGCCTATTGGGTCGGCGGCATGGCGCTGATGCACACCGTCGTGCGGCCCACCGCGGTGGCGCTGCTGGCGCCGCCGCAGCGGCTGCCGTTCCTGAGCGCGGCGCTGGGGCGCTTCTTCGTGTATGCCGGCGTGGCCATCGCGGTGGTGCTGCTGTCGGGCCTGGCGATGGTGGAGATCGCCGGCGGCTTCGCGGTGGTGCGGCGCAGCGTGCATGCGATGTTCGGGCTCGGCCTGGTGATGGCGGCGATCTACGCGCACCTGCGCTGGCGCCTGCACCCGCGGCTGCGCCGCGCGGTCGACGTGCAGGACTGGGCCGGCGCCGGTGCCCAGCTGGGGCTCATCCGGCAGCGCGTGTTCCTGAACCTCTGGCTGGGCATTGCGGTCTTTCTGGTGGCGGTGGTCGGGCGCATGGGATGATGCGCTGAAGCGCTGTTGTTGTTCCCCGGAGCCGCGATGGACCTGCCCAGTCCTCCCCGTCCCCCCCACCCTTCCCATCCTTCGTCATCGGTCGAGGGCCTGCTGGCCAAGGCCCCGCAGCAGCGTCCGCGCACCGCGCTGATCGCCGTGCTGGCGGGCACGGCACTGGTGCTGCTGGTGCTGTGGGGGATCACGCTGCGTTCGATCCAGCGCGAGTACCACGATGCCGACCGCGGCGCCGCGCGGTCGGTGCAGTCGGTGGCCGATGTCTACGAGGCGCAGGTGCTGCGCGCGATCCGCGAGATCGACCTGGTGCTCGGCTGGCTGCGGCACGACCAGGCGAGTGGCCGCGGCTCGCTGGCGGTGTTCGAGGCCGCAGGGCTGCAGATGAACCCGCTGCTCACCGTAATGCGTTTCGATGCGCAGGGGCGGCTGGTCGAGAGCAGCCGGCCCGGCGCGCCGGTGCCGCCGCGCGAGGTGCTGGCCGGCGCGGCCGGTGGCGGCGATCGTGGGCTGCAGGTGAGCCCGCCGTGGCAGGTCGCGGCTGGCGGTCCCTGGCTGCTGACGTTCTTCCGTGTCCCGGCCGACGGCCGCCTGCCGGTGGCCGCGGTGACGGTCGAGGCGTCCTACTTCGTCAGTGCCTACGATCCCGCGCAGCTCGGCAAGCGCGGCGCGCTGGCGCTGCTGCGCCGGGATGGCGCGGTGCTGGCCTGGCAGCGCGACAGCCTGCCGGCCGCGGCGGCGCCGCCCGCGCTGCAGGGCGAGGCCCTGCACCAGCGCGAGACGCGGCTGGACCGCCCGCTGCCGCTGGCCGGTGAGCCGTCGTGGGTGGCGGTGCGTGAACTCTACGGCGTGCCGGTCAGCGTGGTGGTGGGCCTGTCCGCCAGCGAACAGCGCCTGGATGCCGACCAGGCCCGCCGCCAGGCCCTGGCCCTGGCCGCGCTGCTCACCGCCGCGGTGCTGGTGGTCAGCGGACTGCTCTGGTACCTCGACCGCCTCGCCGCCGAGCACCGCCGCCAGCGCATCGAGGCGCGCATCACGCATGCGCAGCAGGTCGAGCACCTGGCCTACCACGATGCGCTCACCGGGCTGGCCAACCGCAGCCTCTACAGCCGGCTGCTGGCGCAGGAGGTTGCGCGGGCACGGCGCGAGAACGGCAGTTTTGCGCTGATGTTCCTCGACCTCGACCGTTTCAAGCTGGTCAACGACACGCTGGGCCACGACGTCGGCGATGCGCTGCTGCAGGAGGTCGGCCGGCGCGTGCAAGCGGTGGTGCGGGAGGTCGACGTGGTGGCCCGGCTCGGTGGCGACGAGTTTGTCGTGCTGCTCACCGAGGCGGTCGACCAGGACAGCGTCGCGGCGGTGGCGCGCCGGGTGCTCGCCGGGCTGGCGCCGCCGTGCACGCTGCTCGGGCACGAGCTGCGCATCACCGCCAGCCTGGGCATCGCCTTCTACCCGCGCGACGGGCTGGACGAGCAGACCCTTGCCAAACACGCCGACGTGGCGATGTACCAGGCCAAGCAGTCGGGTCGCAACGGTTTCCAGTTCTACCAGCCCGAACAGAGCACGCAGACGCTCGAGCGCATGGCGCTGGAGTCGGCGCTGCGGGCCGCGCTGGCGCGCGGCGAGCTGGAACTTCACTACCAGGCGCGCCGCGACCTCGACGCCCAGGCGCCCAACGGCGCGGAGGCGCTGCTGCGCTGGCGGCACCCGGACCTCGGCATGCTGCCCGCCGCCCGCTTCCTGCCGCTGGCCGAGGAGACCGGGCTGATCGTGCCGATCGGCCGCTGGGTGCTGCGCACCGCCTGCGCGCAGCTGCAGCAGTGGCGCGCCAGCGGCATGCCGGCGCTGACCCTCTCGGTCAACCTGAGTTTGCGGCAGTTCATCGACGACTCGCTGCTGCCCGACGTGCGCAACGCGCTGCAGGAACATGACCTGCCGCCGGCCTGCCTCGAGCTCGAGGTGCCCGAGATGGTGCTGATGGGCAATGTCGAGACGTACCTGTCACGGCTCGATGCCCTGAAGCGGCTCGGCGTGCGCATCGCGGTGGACAACTTCGGCCTCGGCTACGCGTCGCTGGCGACGCTGCGCCGGGTCGCGGTGGACGCGCTGAAGCTCGACCGTTCGTTGATCCGCGACCTCGCGCTGCCGCAGGCCGACCACCGGCTGCCGGCGGCGATGATCGCGATGGCGCATTCGCTCAGCCTCACGGTCGTCGCCAAGGGGGTCGAGAACGAGGGGCAGGCGGCTTTCCTGCGCGAGCACGACTGCAACCAGTTGCAGGGCCACTACTTCGCCGAACCGATGCCGGCGGCCGCCTTCGAGGCGCTGCTGATGGCGCGTGCGGCGCCCCCAGTCCCGACGCCGGTGTCGACGGCCGGCTGAGCCGTCAGGGCGCCGTGGTGGGCGGGGCGCCGGCCGCAGCGGCGCGACGCGGGGGCTCGTCGGTGGGCTCGGTGCCGGCGTCCAGCCGCATCTGCAGCGCGCGCAGCTGCGCGATCCGCCGTCGCGTGGCCGGGTGGGTGGCGGTGTCGCCCGTCACCGGTTGGCGCATCAGCAGCGAGGTGGCGTCGGTCAGCCCGACCCCCAGGCGCTGCACCAGCCGATAGCCGAACGCATCGGCCTCGAACTCCTGGCGCAGCGACAGCTCGTGCCCGTCGCGCCCCAGCTCGCGGGCGACCGGATCGGTGGTCTCGGGCCGCACCTCGCCGGGCACGTGGCGCCGGTACAGCGCCAGCACGTCGTGCCAGTGGTCCATCGACAGGTGGCCGTATTCGTGGGCCAGCAGCATCAGGCGCTCGCCTTCCGGCAGGTCGCCGACCGCCTCGCCGACCACCAGCAGCCGGCCGAGCATGGCCTCGGCCTGCACGCCGCCCTGCATCACCTGCAGCTCGACCGGATGCGGCGACGGTGCCGTGGCCTGGATCCGCGCGAAGCTGGTGCGGATGCGTTCAGCGCGGGCGCTGTCGGCGGGCGCCGGCACGCGGCTTTCGAGCCGCAGCCGTTGTGATCGTTCGAGGACTGCGGTGATGTCCTCCGCCCGCGCCGCCGCGCTGCAGGCCCACAGGCCCAACAACAGGATGACGATGTGCATCGTGTTCCCCTTCGAGCGGTGATCACGTCCAGCGCCTGTCGCCGTCATTGCACCCGCTGGGCCTTTCAAAGCAGGAGGCATGCCCGCTGGGCACCGCCGCGCCAAAAGCAAACGGGCACCGCGAAGGTGCCCGTTGCATGTCTGGCTCCCCGACCTGGGCTCGAACCAGGGACCTACGGATTAACAGTCCGGCGCTCTACCGACTGAGCTATCGGGGAATAGCCTTCCATTATAGCCATCGATTGACGTGTGGCCCGCCCAGAGCGTCGGCTTTTTTTGCGGTCGCTTTGGCCGGTGCCGCATGCCGCGGCGTGGCGGCCTACAGTCACCGCATCGCAGCCCGTTCTGCCGCCTTCGCATTGCCAGAGGAAAGCCCCCCGATGAGCCCGGACGACACCCGCTCCCTGCCGCCTGCCGGCGCTGCCGCTGCCACGCTGGACGACGACCCCTACCGCTGGCTGGAGGAGGTGGACGGCGTGGCGGCGCTGCAATGGGTGCGCGCACGCAACGCCGAGACCGAAGCGGCGCTGACCGGCCCGGGGTCCCCCTTCGAGGCGCTGCGCTCGCAGTTGCAGGCGGCGTACGACGCCCCGGGGCGCATCCCCGGCATCGTGCGGCGGGGCGGCTGGCTCTACAACTTCTGGCAGGACGCCGAGCACCCCCGCGGGCTGTGGCGGCGGACCACGCTGGACCAGTACCGCCGGCCGGACCCCGCCTGGGAGCTGCTGCTGGACGTCGATGCGCTCGGCGCCGCGGAGGCCGAGAGCTGGGTCTGGGCCGGGGCCACGGTGCTCGGGCCGGCCTATCGGCGCGCGATGGTGTCGCTGTCGCGCGGCGGTGCCGATGCACGCGTGGTGCGCGAGTTCGACCTCGAGACGCGGTCCTTCGTGCCCGGGGGCTTCGCCGTACCGGAGGCGAAGTCCGACGTGCGCTGGATCGACGATGACACGCTGTACGTGGCCACCGACGTCGGCCCGGCGGCGCTCACCGACGCGGGCTATCCGCGCCGGATCCGCCGTTGGCCGCGGGGCACGCCGCTGGCGGAGGCGCCGGTGGTGTTCGAGGCCGAGCCGGGCGATGTCTCGGCCGGCGTGTCGGTGGACAGCACGCCGGGCTACGAGCGCACGCTGTTCGTGCGCCACATCGACTTCTACACGCAGCACTGTTGGCTGCTGGCCGACGATGGCTCGCTGCAGCGGCTGGACGTGCCGGACGACGCGTCGATCCACTTCCACCAGGACCTGCTGCTGATGCACCTGCGCAGCGACTGGGCCGGGCCCGGCGGCCCCTTCCCGAACGGCAGCCTGGTATACGCCCCGCTCGCGGCCTACCTGGCCGGCGATCGCACGGTGCAGGCGCTGTTCGTGCCGACCGCGACCCGGTCGCTCGCCGACTACGACTGGACGCGCGGCTGCCTGCTGCTGAACGTGGCCGACAACGTGGCCAGCAAGCTCGAGCTGTGGCGGCGCGCCGAGGGTGGCGGCTTCGAGGGCGGGCCGCTGGACGCGCCGTTCCCCGGTACGGTGGGGGTGTCGTGCCTGCACGATCCGCTGGTCCCCGACGACCCGCTGGCCGAACATTACCTGCTCGACTACACCGACCACCTGACGCCGGCCTCGCTGTACCTCGGCCACACCGGCAGCGCGAGGCGCGAACTCTTGAAGTCGAACCCGGTGCTGTTCGATGCCGCCGGCATGCGGGCCGAGCAGCACTTTGCGACCTCGCGCGACGGCACGCGGGTGCCGTACTTCGTCGTCTGGCCGCGCGACGGCCGGCCCGATGGCGACCGGCCGACGCTGCTGTACGGCTACGGCGGCTTCGAGGTGTCGCTGGAGCCGGGCTACCTGGGCGGCCGCGGCCTCGCGTGGCTGGCGCGGGGCGGCGTCTACGTGGTGGCCAACATCCGCGGCGGCGGCGAGTTCGGGCCGGCCTGGCACCAGGCCGCCGTGAAGGCGCACAAGCAGCGCAGCTACGACGATTTCGCCGCGGTGGCCGAGGACCTGGTGGCCCGCGGCATCACGCGACCGGCGCGGCTGGGCATCATGGGCGGCAGCAACGGCGGGCTGCTGGTGGGCGCGATGGCGGTGCAGCGGCCCGAGCTGTTCGGCGCGGTGGTCTGCCAGGTGCCGCTGCTCGACATGCAGCGCTACCACCTGCTGCTGGCGGGGGCCTCGTGGATCGCCGAGTACGGCAACCCCGACGTGCCGGAGGAGTGGGGCTGGATCTCGGCGTACAGCCCGTACCAGCGCGTGCGGGCCGAGGGCCGTTATCCGCAGGTGCTGTTCACGACGTCGACCCGCGACGACCGCGTGCACCCGGGCCATGCGCGCAAGATGGCCGCCAAGATGCTGGCGCAGGGCCACGCGGTGCGCTACTTCGAGAACATCGAGGGCGGCCACGGCGGTGGCGCCGACAACGTGCAGCGCGCCCGCATGGCCGCGCTGGAGTTCACCTTCCTGTGGGAGGCCCTGGGGGCACCGCCGCCTTCGAGCCCTTGAGCTTGGCCAGCGCGCCATCGCGGCCGCTGAGCCCGCGCACCATCATCGCGGCGCCGGCCGCGCAGCCCACCAGCTTCAGCACCGGCGAGCGGCGCTTCAGCCCCCAGCGCAGCACGGTGAGCCCGGTGCCGACGGCGGCCCAGTGTTCGCCCGGCACGCTGTCGCGCCGCTGGTCCCAACGCTGCAGCTGCAGCACCGTGTCGAGGAAGGCCATGGAATCGTCCTGCGGTGGTGGTGGTCCACGGCCGCAGGGCAATCGGCGGGCCCGCAACGACAACGCCCTGTCAGCTTGTGGCTGACAGGGCGTCTGAAGGGTGGCTCCCCGACCTGGGCTCGAACCAGGGACCTACGGATTAACAGTCCGGCGCTCTACCGACTGAGCTATCGGGGAACAGAGCCTGCGATTATAGGAGCAAAAAACCGGGCGTGGGAAGACTTTCGATCAGAAATCGATCTGCACGCTGCCGCTCCAGGTGCGGGGGGCCAACGGGTACAGGTACACGTGGCCGTACTGGTACGGCGATTCACGCCAGGCGCGCTTGTCGGTGGCGTTGTAGACGCCGGCGCGCCAGGTGAGGGTGGTGCGGTCCAGGCGTTGCTGCAGGCGCAGGCCGAGGTCCAGGCGGGTCCACGCCGGGATCGTGATGCTGTTGTCGGGCAGCACCTCGCGGTCGCCCTCGTGCACCAGGCCGGCGGTGAGCTGCAGCCGCGGCAGCGCCGGCACGCGGTAGGCGACCTGCGCCTTGAAGGTGCGCTCCGGCACGTTGACCGGACGCTTGCCGTCGAGGCCGGTGCCACTGTCGCGCAGCGAGGCGTCGAGCAGCATCGAGCTGGCATCGACGCGCCACGTCGGGTTCTCCCAGCTGCCTTCCAGTTCGATGCCGCGGCGCTGCTGGCGGCCGTCGATCGAGAAGGTGCTGCCGGTGTCGTTGACGTACGGCTGGCGGATGTCGAAGTACGCGGTGCGCAGCTGCAGGTGTTCGCTCGGCCGGCCCTTGTAGCCGACCTCGAACTGGCGGCTGCGCAGCGCCGGCAGCGGCTGGCCCGCTTCGGCGCCGTAGCCGCTGCGGTTGGGTGTCACGGCCGTCTCGACCCCCTGGCCCCAGCTGGCGTAGACGGTGTGGTCGCGGGTCCACTCGTGGCTGAGCGACAGCCACGGCGTCGTGAACGACTGGTCGTAGCCGATCGGCCGGCTGCCGTCGGTGCGGACGCTTTCGATGTCGAGCCGGCTGTGGCGCAGGCCCAGCCACAGGGCGGTGCCCCGCCCGAAGTCGGTGCGGCTGCGCAGGTAGAGCTCGTCGGTGCGTTCCGTGCGGTTCGTGTTCTCGTCGGTGAAGCCGGCCGACGGCGGCGTGACCAGCGTGCCCTCGATGTTGCCGGTGCCGGCGAGGTCGTAGACCTGCTGGCGGAAGCGTGCCTTGTAGCGGCTGTGCAGCACGCCGACGGTGACGTCATGCGGCAGGCCGAACGCCTGGGCCTGGCCCTGCACCGAGAGGTCGATCGCGTCGGTGCGGCGGCGCTCGCCGTCGCTGACGAACTGCCACATCGTGTAGGTGCCGTCGGGCGCGTAGCGGTCGCAGTAGGTGCAGTCGTAGGTGGCGGGGTCGAACGAGCCGAACGGGTAGGCCAACCGGTCGTCGCTCTTGAGCTGCTGGCTCGCCGCGTGCGCGGTGAACTTCCAGCCGCCGGCCAGGCGCTGCTGCAGCCGCAGCGAGCCGGTCTGGCCGCGCATCACGGTGGGCTGGCTCCACGGCTGATTGTTGAGGTTGGTGCGCGGATCGATGCTGCTGGCGGCCGGCAGGGTGTCGCCCAGCAGGCTGAAGCCCGGTTGCGTCGGCTGGCTGGAGCGGCTGGTCTCGATCTCGGCTTCGAGCAGCGTGTCCGGCGTGAGCCGCCAGTCGCCGGCCAGGGCGAAGAGGGCGCGTTCGCCCTTGGCCGAGCGCAGCGGCGGGTCGAGCTTCTCGTAGGCGACGTTCAGGCGCAGGCCGAACGCACCGTCGGCGCCGAAGCGGTCGCCCAGGTCCAGCGCGGCCAAGCGGCTGTTGTGCGAGCGCCAGCCCAGCGTGGCGCTGCGCACGTTGGCCTCGGGGCGCTTGACCACCAGGTTCACCAGTCCGCCGGGGGCGCTCAGGCCGGCCTGCATGCCGGTGGTGCCCTTCAGGATCTCGACGCGTTCCTTGTTGTCCAGCGGCAGCAACGTCTCGGCGTTGATCGGCAGGCCGTCGCGGCGGAAGTTGCGGCGGTTGTCCAGCGTGAAGCCGCGGATCGCCAGCATGTCCCAGTAGCCGCCGGCGTCGTAGGCGTCGCTCACGCTGGCGTCGATCGACGTGATGTCGGCCAGCCGCTGCACGCCGCGGTCGCGCAGTTCGGCCTGGTCGAGCGAGCGGGCCTGCAGCGGCAGCTTGACCAGCGGCACGTCGCCGAAGCCGGCGACATCGGCCTTGGCCGGCGTCGCGGTGATGGTCACGGCCGGCAGCGACGCTGCCGCTTCTTCGGCCTGCGCCGTGGGGGACAGGGCGGCCAGCACGGCCAGGGCCACCGGCGTGGTGGTGGGACGGAACACGAAACGAGCAGCCATCGGCAGGACCTTCAGGTCGGTGATGGCAGGGCGGCAAGTCGGGAGGGGCACACCGCGAGAACCGCGGCGGCATCTGTCTGAGCGTGCTTCCCTGCGCGAGGATTACCTCAGCCCCCCTGCGGGGACTTTGAGACAAGCGAGGCTTGCCTCAAACAGGTTCGAAGGGACTTTCTCAGTCGCAAGGCCGGGCAGGCCGTGCAACACCCCTAGCGGAATCGCCCGGCGCGCCGGACGACAGGTGAATTATTGCAAACCGGTGTCAGTCGCGCTGCGGCGCGGCGACAACACCCAGCCGCTGCTGTAGCAGCGTGCTCGAGCTGGTGTACAGCAGCGGCCCGGCCTGGTCGGGATGAAGCTGCGCGAGCACGGCGTGTGCGGCCATCGTTGCCTCGTGGAAGGCGCAGGCGATCAGCCGCTTCTTGCCCGGGTAGTGCACCACGTCGCCGATGGCGTAGACGCCCGGCTGCGAGGTGGCGCCGGTGGCGGGGTCGACGACGAGCTGCTTGCGCTCCAGCGCCAGGCCCCACTCGGTGACCGGGCCGAGCTTGGGGCTCAGGCCGAGCAGGACCTGCAGCGCGTCCAGCGGCAGCGTCTGGGTTTCGCCGTCCGGGCCCAGCAGCTGCAGGCCTTGCAGGCGGCCGTCTTCGGCAAGGTCGAGCCCGTTGGGCTGGCCGGCGACGAAGCGCACCGCACCGGCGTCGCAGAGTGCGTCGAAGCGCTGCACGAGCTCGTCGGGCGCCTGGAACACGCGGCGCCGGTGCACCAGCGTGACCGGATGGCTCGGGCCGTGAGCCTCGGCGCAGGCGATGGCCTGTTCGAGCGCCGTTTCGTCGCCGCCGACGATCACCAGGCGTTGCCCGGCGAAACGGGCCGCGGGTTGGCGACGGTGGAACACCTGCGCGCCCTCGAAGGCTTCGATGCCGGCGAGCTTCAGCCGGCGCGGTTCGAATGCACCGACGCCGGCGGCGATGACCACCGCACCGGCCGTGAACGTGTGCTGCGCGGTGCCGACCTGCCAGCGGCCGTCGGCCGTGGGCTGCAGCGTCTGCACCGCATGGCCGAAGTGCAGGCCCGGCTGCAGCGGTTGGAGCTGCTCGAGCAGGCGCGCGACCAGTTCGTGGCCGGTGCACAGCGGCAGCGCCGGGATGTCATAGATCGGCTTGTCGCCGTACAGCTCGACGACCTGGCCGCCCGCGTGGGGCAGTGCGTCGACCAGCGCGACCCGCAGGCCGAGCAGGCCGAGCTGGAAGGCCTGGTACAGGCCGGCAGGCCCGGCGCCGATGACGACGGTGTCGGTGTCGGTCATCCGGGCGGTGGAACGATCAGCGGACCAGCTGGTCCAGCTTGCCGGTCTTGTCCTTCCAGTCGTCGGCGTCGGGCATCGGCGCCTTGCGCTTGGTGATGCTCGGCCAACCCTTGGCGAGTTCGGCGTTCAGCGCGATGTAGCTCTGCTGGTCGCCCGGCACGTCTTCTTCCGGCAGGATGGCGTTCACCGGGCACTCGGGGATGCAGACCGCGCAGTCGATGCACTCGTCCGGATCGATCACCAGGAAGTTCGGGCCTTCGCGGAAGCAGTCGACGGGGCAGACGTCGACGCAGTCGGTGTACTTGCAGCGGATGCACGCTTCGGTGACGACGTGGGTCATGGTGGTTCGATGTTGACGAAAGAGGGCGTGCCGCCAGCGGCAGCACAATCGATGGATTTTAAGACGAGGGGCCTGCCGGGACTTCCCGCGCACCGGCGCCGACCGTGACCACCGTGGGCCGGCCGCCATGCAGCGCCTGGGCCTGTGGCAGCGTCGCCACGGAGTGGTAGCTCAAGGCCTGGTCGGGCCAGCCGGCACGCGAGACCGCCAGCACCGGCGTGTCGCCGGGCCAGCCCACCTCGAGCAGGCGTTGCGACAGCGCGGCGAGCTGCCGCCCGGCCATGTAGAAGACCTCGGTGTCGGCGCTGCGGCGCGCCTCCAGTTCGCCGGCCTGCGTCATCGCGGTGCTGAAGGCCACGCTGCGGCCGACGCCGCGGCGCGTCAGCGGGCGGTGCGTCAGCGCCGCCGCGGCCAGCGCCGCGCTGACGCCGGGCACCACCTCGTAGTCGATGCCGGCGGCGTGCAGCGCCATCAGCTCTTCTTCGAGGCGGCCGAACACGCTCGGGTCGCCGCCTTTCAGGCGCGCGACCACCTTCACCTGCCGGGCCTGTTCGACCAGCAGCTGGTTGATGCGCTCCTGGCCGGTGCTTTCGCTGCTGAAGCCGCGCTTGCCGACGTCCAGCCATTGCGCGTTCGGCGCGTGCTCGCGCAGCGCCGGGTCGGTGAGGGCGTCGAACAGCACGACATCGGCCGTGGCCAGGTGCCGCGCGCCGCGCACGGTGATCAGGTCGGCCGAGCCGGGCCCGGCACCGATGAAGACCACCTTGCCCGGCATCGCTCAGGCCGCCGCGCGGACCAGCAGCGCACCGCTGGTGCGGTTGGTCGTCGGATCGACCACGATCAGCGCGCCGCCGACGCGGTTGTCGGCATAGGCTTCGATCGGCAGCGCCTGCTGGGTCTGGATCTGCACGTGGCCGATCTCGTTGACCGCCAGCTCGTGCGCGTCGACCTCGTCCAGGCTGTTGATGTCCAGGCGGTGGTCGATGCTGGTGATGCGCGCCTGCACCCAGCGGTTGCCGTGGCGCACCCAGTACTTGCGGCCGATCACGGCCGGCTCGGTGTCCAGCCAGGCCAGGGTGGCCTGGAAGCTCTGCTCGGTCTTGGCGCTGCCGGGCGTGAAGATCCAGTCGCCGCGCGAGACGTCGACCTGGCGGTCCAGCACGATGCCGGCGGACTGGCCGGCGGTGCAGGCGTCGACCTCGACACCGGCGTGGCGCACCGCGGCCACCACGGCGGTCTCGCCACTGGGGAACACCTGCACGGTGTCGCCGGCCTTGACGCTGCCGTGGGCGATGCGGCCCCACATCACACGGTGCTGGTGCCCCGTGCCTTCGCCTTCGTCGCGCGCCACGTACTGGATGGGCACCAGCAGGTTGCCGTCGTGCGCCTCGTCGGTGACGGGCAGCGACTCGAGGATCTGCAGCAGCGTCGGGCCCGGGTACCAGTCCCAGTTGGCCGACGGCGTGGCGACGTTGTCGCCGCGCAGCGCGGAGACCGGCACGATGCCCTTCACGGTGATGCCGGCCTGTTCGGCGAACTTGGTCAGCGCGCGGGCGACGTTCTCGAATGCCGCCTGGGTGTTGTCTTCGATCGCATCCAGCTTGTTCACCGCGAACACGATGCTCGGCACGCGCAGCAGCTTGGCCAGCAGGCTGTGGCGGCGCGTCTGCGGCAGCAGCGGCACGTCGGCGGCCTTGACGTCGAGCTTGGTGATGTCCACCAGCACCACCGCGGCGTCGCTGCCGGCGGCGGCGGTCACCATGTTGCGGGTGTACTGCTCGTGGCCGGGCGCGTCGGCGATGATGAACTTGCGCGTCTTGGTGGCGAAGTAGCGGTAGGCCACGTCGATCGTGATGCCCTGTTCACGCTCGGCCTCGAGGCCGTCGGTCAGCAGCGACAGGTCGATCGGCGCGCCGGCGGCGCGCTTCTCCAGTGCATCGAGCTGGTCGGCCAGGATGCCGCGGCTGTCGAACAGCAGGCGGCCGATCAGCGTGCTCTTGCCGTCGTCGACGCTGCCGGCGGTCAGGAAACGCAGGGCCTTGTGCGCCAGCTCTTCGGTGGCGTCGCAGTGTTGGGTGGTCATCTCAGAAATACCCTTCCTTCTTCCGGCGCTCCATCGAGGCGTCCGACGTGCGGTCGTCCATGCGCGTGGCCCCGCGTTCGCTCACCGTCACCTGCAGCGTCTCCGCGACGATGTCGGCGGTGCTGGCGGCGGTGCTTTCCACCGGGCAGGTGCAGGTCATGTCGCCGACGGTGCGGAAGCGCACGTCGACGGTCTCGACCACGTCGTCGCCGTCCGGCGGCGTCACGTCGGTCACCGGCACCAGCAGGCCCTTGCGGCGGTAGATCTGGCGCGGGTGCGTGTAGTAGATGTTCGGCAGCGGGATGTTCTCGCGGGCGATGTACAGCCACACGTCGAGCTCGGTCCAGTTGCTGATCGGGAAGGCGCGGAAGTGCTCGCCCGGCTTGATGCGGGTGTTGAACAGCGTCCACAGCTCGGGGCGCTGTTCCTTCGGCTGCCATTGGCCGAACGCGTCGCGGTGGCTGAAGATGCGCTCCTTGGCGCGCGCCTTCTCCTCGTCGCGACGGGCGCCGCCGATCATGCAGTCGAAGCGGTTCTCTTCGATGGTCTCGAGCAGCGTCACGGTCTGGTGGCCGTTGCGCGATTCGAGCGGGTGCGACAGGCGGATCGTGCCCTTCTTGATCGAGTCTTCCAGGTGTCCGACGATCAGCCGCTCGCCCATCTCGGCGATGCGCTCGTCGCGGAACCGGATCACCTCGGGGAAGTTGTGGCCGGTGTCGACGTGCACCAGCGGGAAGGGCAGCTTGCCCTCGAACCGGGGCCGCTCGCCTTGGGCGGACACCTTGCGCTTGAAGGCCTTCTCGGCCAGGTGCAGCACCACGCAGGAGTCCTTGCCGCTGGAGAACAGCAGGCCCGGGCGTTCGAACGCGCCGGCGACTTCGCGCAGGATGAAGATGGCTTCTTCCTCGAGGGCGTCGAGGTGGCGGTGGTCCACCTCGGGCAGCAATTGGTCGATGTTGGTCGCGGCGTTCATGCCGAGGCTCCTTCTTGTGTCTTGACGTGCAGGCCGCATTCCTTCGCGGACTCGTCTTCCCACCACCACCGCCCGGCGCGGAACTCCTCGCCCACCGCGATGGCGCGGGTGCAGGGCGCGCAGCCGATGCTGGGCATGAACTGGTCGTGCAGCGGGTTGTACGGCACGTCGTTCGTGGCGATGTAGTGCCACACGTCGTTCCAGCTCCAGTCGGCGAGCGGGTTGAACTTCACGCGGCCGGCATCGTCGACATCGCGCGCCGGCACCGCGGCACGGTTGGCCGACTGTTCCCGGCGCAGGCCGGTGATCCAGGCGCGGCGGCTGCCGAGCATGCGCGCCAGCGGCTCCATCTTGCGGATGCCGCAGCAGGCCTTGCGCAGCGCGATGCTCTCGTACATCGCGCGCTCGCCGTTCGTGCGCACGAACTCGATCACCGCCTCGTTCTTCGGGCGGTAGACCTCGACCTCGACCCCATAGTGCGCGCGGATGCGATCGATCAGCGCGACCGTTTCAGGGTGCAGCGCACCGGTCTCGAGGGTGCCGATCGCGATGGGCAGGCGGTGCTTCGCGACCAGGTCGGTCAGCACCATGTCCTCGGCACCGAGGCTGGTGGAGAGCACGATCTCGCCGGGGAACTCGGCCGCGGCGCCCTGCAGCTGCGCCAGCGTGGCCGCGACGCGGTCGGCGTAGCCCGGCGTCTCGCGAGCATAGAGGTCGATGGCCGACGACTGCGGTGCCGCGCCGGGCAGCATCGAGACGCCGCCGATCGCCGACACTTCGCCGCTCATTGGGTAACCTCCGTGCTGCGCACTGCGGTGCGAGCCGCTTCGGGCGGCCGGGCGCGGCTCATATCGCTGCTCCCTGGTGCACCGCGGCGTCGTCGCGCTTCCAGGCGTCGGCCGCGGGGCGCTGGAACAACGGCCGCTCGGCGACGTCGCCCTGGTAGTGGCCGCCGAAGAAGCCCAGCGCGCGCTGGGCGGCTTCGAGCGACTGGTCGTGACGCATCACCACCGCGTCGACGCCGCAGCGCTGCAGCAGCGGCATCATGTCGACCAGCACGTCGCCGGTGGCGCGCACTTCACCGGTGTAGCGGTAGCGCGCGCGCAGCAGGCGCGCCTGGCTGTAGGCACGGCCGTCGACCCACTTCGGGAACTCCAGCACCACCAGCGCCAGGCGCGGCAGGTCGGCCTCGAGGCCCTCGACGTCGTCGGTGTTCTTCAGGATCACGCCGGTGCGCACGGCGGGCCAGGTCTCGCGCACCGCGTGCCACTGCTCCAGCGTGAGCAGCAGGCCGTCGCGCGGCGCCGGGTGCTGGATCGGGCCGTCCTCGCCGCCGGCGGTGTGCCACTGGTCGTGATGGATGTCGATGAATTTCATGCTGTCGCTCCGGGCCTCAGGCTTCCACGCGGGCGGTGGTCACGCGCTTGGCGTTGGCCGCGGTCTTGAACGGTTCGATGCCGAGGCGCTTGACCGCGTCGATGAACTTCTCGCCGGCGCTGCGCTGCTCGCGATAGACGTCGAGGATGGCCTCGACCGCATCGACCACCTCGCTGGCGGCGAACGACGGGCCGATCACCTTGCCCGGCGTGGCGGTGGGCGCATGGTTCGAGCCATCGGAGCCGCCCAGCGTGACCTGGTACCACTCGGTGCCGTCCTTGTCGACGCCGAGGATGCCGATGTGGCCGCTGTGGTGGTGGCCGCAGCTGTTGATGCAGCCGCTGATGTGCAGGTCGATGTCGCCGAGGTCGAAGACTTCGTCGAGGTCGTCGAAACGTTCCGTCAGCTCGGCCGCCACCGGGATCGAGCGGGCGTTGGCCAGGGCGCAGAAGTCGCCGCCGGGGCAGGCGATCATGTCGGTCAGCAGACCGATGTTCGGCGTCGCAAAACCGGCCGCCTTGGCGGCCTCGTACAACGCCGGCAGCGCGTCGGCCTGGACCCAGGGCAGCAGCAGGTTCTGGTCGTGCGTCACGCGCAGTTCACCGCTGCTGAAGCGGTCGGCGAGGTCGGCGGCCGCTTCCATCTGTGCGTCGGTGGCGTCGCCCGGCGGGATGCCGGCACGCTTCAGCGACAGCGTCACGCCGCGGTAGCCTGCGACCTGGTGGGCGTGCACGTTGCGCTCGATCCAGCGGCGGTAGGCCAGCGGCGCGTCGGCGGCCGGCGGCGCCGGCTCGGCGCGCGGCGCCACGTCGGCCGGGCGCACGAAGCTGGCGGCGACCCGGTCGAACTCGGCCTGCGGGATCAGCTGCGAGGCGCCGTCGGCGTCGCGTTCGAGGATCGCCTGGAACTCCTTGTTGACCGCGTCGAAGTACTTCTGCCCCTCGGCCTTGACGAGGATCTTGATGCGCGCCTTGTAAGCGTTGTCGCGCCGGCCGTAGCGGTTGTAGACGCGCACGATGGCCTCGAGGTACACGAGGATCTGCTGCCACGGCACGAAGGCGTTGATCACCGTGCCGACGATCGGCGTGCGGCCCATGCCGCCGCCCACCTGCACGCGGAAACCGACTTCGCCGGCGTCGTTCTTCAGCAGCTGCAGGCCGACGTCGTGCCAGCCAATGGCGGCGCGGTCTTCCTTCGCACCCGAGACGGCGATCTTGAACTTGCGTGGCAGGAACGCGAACTCGGGGTGCAGCGTGCTCCACTGCCGCATCACCTCGCAGTAGGGCCGCGGGTCGATCAGCTCGTCGGCGGCCACGCCGGCCATGCCGTCGGCGGTGATGTTGCGGATGCAGTTGCCGCTGGTCTGGATGCCGTGCATGTCGACCTCGGCCAGCAGGTCCATCACATCGGCGGCCTTGGGCAGCGGGATCCAGTTGTACTGGAGGTTCTGGCGGGTCGTGAAGTGGCCGTAGCCGCGGTCGTGCTCGCGGGCGATGCGGGCCAACTGGCGCAGCTGGCGGCTGGAGAGCTCGCCGTACGGCACCGCGACGCGCAGCATCGGCGCGTGGCGCTGGATGTACCAGCCGTTCTGCAGCCGCAGCGCGCGGAAGTCGTCGTCGGTCAGCGTGCCAGCGAGGTTGCGCTCCAGCTGGTCGCGGAACTGCGCGGCGCGGGCGTGGACGAACTGGCGGTCGAAGTCGGTGTATTGGTACATGGCTTCAGGCTAGGAAGGCGGGGGCACGGGGCGGGCGGCCCCGGTCAGAAGGCCAGCACTTTTTTCGCGGCGAACAGCAGCGAGCCGCGCACGGCCAAACGCGTGATTGTGTCAGGCAGCATCTTCGTCAGCCGTGCACCCCGCGGGGACAGCAGCAGGATCAGCGTCGCGCACACCGCACTCCACGGTGCCACACCGGGCGCAACACCACCGTCACCGCGGTCAACATCAGCGCGATGCCGGTGGCGATCGGGGTCCAGTCAGAGCGGGCGGGCGAGTCCATCAACGAAGGCGGCGGCGGAGGCGAAGGCGGCCACTCTAGAGCCTACTGGCTTATTTCCAAAGTACATATTTGTTGATTGAATATGGTTCATTGGAATATGAAGGCTGAGGGGCGTCGGCAGCGCCCTCCCTAGAATCGCGCGCCATGTGGTTCGCGTGCCTGACTCTCCTGCGCCGCTCCGTCCCCGCACCGCGGCGGGGCGGGGCGGCCGCTTTGGCCCTCTGCGCCCTGCTGGGCGCCTGTTCGTTCGCCCCGGTGGCACCGCCCACCCCGGTGCCGCTGCCCGAGCCAAAACCGCCGGTGCTGCGCGCGCCGAAGATCGGCCTGGCGTTGGGGGGCGGCGCGGCGCGCGGGTTTGCGCACATCGGCGTGATCCAGGTGCTGGAGGAAAACGGCATCAAGCCGGATTTGGTGGTCGGCACGTCCGCCGGCAGCCTGGTGGCCGCGCTCTATGCCTCCGGGCACACCGGCCGGGAGCTGGGGCTGCTGGCCGACAGCATGGACGAGACGGCGATCACCGACTGGTCGTTCCCGTACCGCGGGCTGCTGAAGGGCGCGGCGCTGGCCAAGTACGTGCGCGACCAGACGGGCGGCCGGCTGATGGAGCAGTTCCCGCTGCCCCTGGGGGTGGTGGCCACCGACCTGGACAACGGCCAGGGCGTGCTGTTCCGCCGCGGCGATCCCGGCACGGCGGTGCGCGCCTCCAGCGCGGTGCCGGCGGTGTTCCAGCCGGTGAAGATCAACGAGCGCGAGTACGTCGACGGCGGCCTCGTCGCGCCGGTGCCGGTGCACTACGCCCGCCAGATGGGCGCCGACCTGGTGATCGCGGTCGACATCTCGTCGCCGCCCGAGGGCAACCCGACGCCGGACGCCTTCCGGATGCTGCTGCAGACCTTCGCGATCATGAGCCGCAGCATCAACCAGCTGGAATTGCGCGACGCCGACGTGGTGCTGCGCCCGAAGCTGGTGAACGCCGGCAGCGCCGACTTCAGCGTGCGCAAGCGCTCGATCGCGATCGGCCGCGAGGCGGCGCTGGCGGTCCTGCCGGAGCTGAAGGCGAAGATCGCCGAGAAGACGCGCTGAGCGTTGCTTTGGTGGGAGCCGCTCCCACAGGGACGAAAAGACGCCTCTTTACCGCCCGCCGAAGGGCGGCCCGTCCAGCTTCATGCCGGCCTTGAAGCCGCGCTTGGCGAACCAGCCCTGGTTCATCTCCAGCGCGTAGCGGATCTTCTGCTTCGGGCAGTGGCTGGCCTCGGTGTTCGGCGCCATGTCCTCGATGTTGACGATCCGGCCGTCGTCGGCGAGGAACGCGATCGACAGCGGCAGCAGCGTGTTCTTCATCCAGAAGCAGTGCAGCTGCGCGTCCTCGAAGACGAACAGCATGCCGTCGTTGGCGGGCATCGTGCGGCGGTACATCAGGCCGATCTGGCGCTCGTCGGGGGCCTGGGCCACCTCGGCGCTGATGTTGTGCATGCCCGCGTGCATCGCGATGCGCGGGAGGCGCTGCGCCTCCTGTGCGAACGCGGCACCGGCCACGGTGGCGAGGGCGGCGGCCAGGCCGAGCACGGTGCGCAGCGGCCGAAGATTGACATGGATCATGCTGTGAGGCGGGGCGGGGCAAAACAATAGCGTAACGCCTGCTGTTGTCATGTCCGCCGTCACTGCCTCGTTGTCCTCGCCACCGCCTCCGCTGCCCCCGCTGCAGGGCCTCTCGGCATCGCAGGTCGCCGCGGTCGACGATGCCGCGGCCCTCGAACGCCACACGCGCTGGAGCACCGGCGAGGCCGGCGAGCGTGTCGGCGACTCGCGGCTGCTGATGAGCGGAATGCACTGCGCCGCCTGTGCCGGGCTGATCGAGGAGGCGATCCGCGCGGTGCCCGGCGTGCAGGCCTGCGACGTCAGCGCCGCCGCGCAGCGCGCCACGGTGCGCTGGGACCCGGCGCTCACCACCCTGTCGACGGTGATCGACGCCGCCCGTCGCATTGGCTACGGTGCCTTCCCCGACACCGGCGCCCAGGCCGTGGCGCTGGCCACCCGCGAGCACCGCTCGGCGCTGTGGCGGGTGTTCGTCGCCGGCTTCTGCATGATGCAGGTGATGATGTACGCGACCCCCGCGTACGTGGCCGGCGCAGGCGAGATGGGCGCCGACATGGCGCAGCTGCTGCGCTGGGCCAGCTGGGTGCTGACGCTGCCGGTGCTGTTGTTCTCCACTGGCCCGTATTTCCAGGGCGCCTGGCGCGCGCTGCGCAGCCGCCGCATCGGCATGGACGTGCCGGTGGCCCTGGGCATCGGCGCTGCGTTTGTCGCCAGCAGTGCGGCCACGTTCGATCCGCACGGGGCATTCGGTCACGAGGTGTACTTCGACTCGCTGACGATGTTCGTCGCGTTCCTGCTGGGCGCACGGCTGCTCGAGACCCGCGCCAAGCGGCGCGCCGCGCAGTCGCTCGACGCGCTGATGCGCCAGCTGCCCGACGCGGTGGAGCGCCTCGGCGACGACGGTCGCCTCGAACTGGTCGGCACCGCGCAGCTGCGCCCGGGCGACCGTGTGCGCGTGCAGGTGGGCCAGGCCTTTGCCGCCGACGGCACCGTGGTGGACGGCTGCACCGAGGTCGACGAATCGGTGCTCACCGGCGAATCGCGACCGGTGCCCTGCGCGCCCGGGCAGCGAGTGCACGCCGCGGCGCTGAACCTCGGCGCGCCGGTGGTGATGCGGGTCGACCAGGTGGGCGCGGCGACGCAGTACCAGCGCATCGTCGCGCTGGTCGAGCGCTCGCTCACCGAGCGGCCGGCGCTGGTGCGTGCCGCCGATCGCTGGGCCGCCCCGTTCCTGTGGGCGGTGCTCGCGCTGGCGGCGCTGTCGTGGGTCGCCTGGCAGTTCATCGACCCGCAGCGCGCGCTGTGGATCGCCGTGGCGGTGCTGATCGTCACCTGCCCGTGCGCGCTGTCGCTCGGCGCACCGGTGGCGCTGCTGGCCTCGGCCGGTGAGCTGGCGCGGCGCGGCGTGCTGGTGCAGCGGCTCGATGCGATCGAGGCGCTGACCCACGCCACCGATGCCGTGTTCGACAAGACCGGCACGCTGACCGAGGACCGGCTCGAGCTGGCCGCGACGGTGGCGCTGTCGGACACCGCGCTGCGGGCGGATCTCGCCACCGCCCTGGCGGCGCAGTCGCTGCACCCGCTGTCGCAGGCGCTCGTGAAGCAGGGGCCGTCACCGGCTCCGGCGGCGTGGCAAGAACCCCGCGAAACCCCCGGCCAGGGGCTGGAGGCGGTTCTCGACGGCACCCGCTACCGCCTCGGCTCGGCCGCCTGGTGCGGCGCTGCCGAGGCCGCCGTGCAGCGGCCGGCGGTGTGGTGGTCGTGTGAGGTCGACGGCCGCTGGCAGCCGCTCGCCCGCTTCGAGTTCGACGAGGCGCTGCGTCCCGATGCCGCCGAGGCCGTGCAGGCCTTGCGGGCGCGCGGCCTGCACGTGCACCTGCTGTCGGGCGACCAGGCCCCGGCGGTGCAGGCGGTGGCCGCGACGCTCGGCGTGGCCGAAGCGCAAGCCCGCTGCACGCCGCAGGACAAGCTGGCGGCGGTGGCCGCGCTGCAGGCGCAGGGCCGCCGCGTCGTGATGGTGGGCGACGGCATCAACGACGCGCCGGTGCTGGCCGCCGCGCAGGTCTCGGTGGCGATGGGCTCGGCCGCCGCGCTGGCGCAGGCGCGCGCCGACTTCATCGTGATGGGCAACCGCCTGGCGGACCTGCCGTTCCTGGTCGACCACGCCCGCCGCACGCTGCGCATCGTGCGCCAGAACCTCGGCTGGGCGGCGGCCTACAACCTCACCAGCGTGCCGCTGGCCATGGTGGGCTGGATGCCGCCGTGGCTGGCCGGCATCGGCATGGCGGCCAGCTCGCTGCTGGTGGTGCTGAACGCGCTGCGGCTGACGCGCTGACCGGCCGCAGGGACCCGGGCCATGGACGTGCTCTTCATCCTCGTGCCGCTGTCGGTGGTGCTCGTCATCGCGATCCTCGGCGTGTTCGCATGGGCGCTGCGCAACGGCCAGCTCGACGACCTGGAACGCGAGGGATTGCGCATCCTGCAACACGACCGGGAACCCGCGGTAGCGGATCCGGTGAGCGTTGACGCCGATCAAGTGGCGTCTCAGGGTCAGCGCGAACAATCCCGTTGAACGAAGCCTCAGCGCGATACAGGAGCAGATCGATGGCGATTGGAATGACAGCACCGGCCAAGGCCCCGCCGGTGTATGCGGATGCGGTGGTCCGGGCGTTCAGCCTGGCCGCCGTGCTGTGGGGCGTCGTGGGCATGGCCGTGGGCGTGTTCATCGCCGCCCAGCTGGCCTGGCCCGAACTGAACCTGGGCATCTCTTGGCTGAGCTACGGCCGCCTGCGCCCGCTGCACACCAACGCGGTGATCTTCGCGTTCGGTGGCTGCGCGCTGTTCGCCACCAGCTACCACGTCGTGCAGCGCACCTGCCAGACGCGGCTGTTCGCGCCCGGCCTGGCGATGTTCACCTTCGTGGCCTGGCAGCTGGTGATCGTGCTGGCCGCGATCTCGCTGCCGCTGGGCTACACCACCGGCAAGGAATACGCCGAACTGGAATGGCCGATCGACATCCTGATCGCGGTCACCTGGGTCAGCTATGCCATCGTGTTCTTCGGCACGGTGGGCATCCGCAAGGTGCGCCACATCTACGTGGCCAACTGGTTCTTCGGCGCGTTCATCCTCGCCGTGGCGCTGCTGCACATCGTCAACAGCGCCGAGATCCCGGTGAGCTGGACCAAGAGCTACTCGGCCTACGCCGGCGTGCAGGACGCGATGGTGCAGTGGTGGTACGGCCACAACGCGGTGGGCTTCTTCCTCACCGCGGGCTTCCTCGGGATGATGTACTACTACATCCCGAAGCAGACCGAGCGACCGGTGTACAGCTACCGCCTGTCGATCGTGCACTTCTGGGCGCTGATCTTCACGTACATGTGGGCGGGCCCGCACCACCTGCACTACACCGCGCTGCCCGACTGGGCGCAGTCGGTGGGCATGCTGTTCTCGCTGATCCTGCTGGCCCCCAGCTGGGGCGGCATGATCAACGGCATCATGACCCTGAGCGGTGCGTGGCACAAGCTGCGCGACGACCCGATCCTGAAGTTCCTCATCGTGTCGCTGTCGTTCTACGGCATGTCGACCTTCGAGGGCCCGATGATGTCGATCAAGACGGTCAACGCGCTGTCGCACTACACCGACTGGACCGTCGGCCACGTGCACTCCGGCGCGCTGGGCTGGGTCGGCCTGATCTCGATGGGATCGCTGTACTACCTGATCCCGCGCATGTTCGGCCGCAAGACGATGTACAGCGTGCAGGCGATCGAAGTGCACTTCTGGGTCGCCACCATCGGCATCGTGCTCTACATCGCCGCGATGTGGATCGCCGGCGTGATGCAGGGCCTGATGTGGCGCGCCGTGCACCCGGACGGCACGCTGGTCTACAGCTTCGTCGAGAGCGTCAAGGCCACCTATCCGTTCTACGTGATCCGCGCCGCCGGCGGCCTGCTGTACCTCGCCGGCATGCTGATCATGGCCTGGAACACGGTGATGACGGTGCGGGTCGGTCGGCCCGAAGCCACCCCGGTGCTCGTGCCGGCCCATGCCTGACCCGCGGAGAACTGCCATGGCACAACACAACACCCCGGTGGCCGGTCACGAGCGCATCGAGACCAGCAACTTCCTGATGATCGTGCTGATCCTGCTGGCCGTCGCGGTCGGCGGCATCGTCGAGATCGTGCCGCTGTTTTTCCAGCGTTCGACCACGCAGCCGGTGGAGGGCCTGAAGCCCTACACGCCGCTGCAGCTGGCGGGCCGCGACATCTACCTGCGCGAGGGTTGCTACAACTGCCACTCGCAGATGATCCGCCCCTTCCGCGCCGAGACGCTGCGCTACGGCCCCGTCTCGGTGGCCGGCGAGTTCGTCTACGACCACCCGTTCCAGTGGGGCAGCAAGCGCACCGGCCCGGACCTGCACCGCGTGGGCGGCAGGTACAGCGACGAATGGCACCGCGTGCACCTGAACAACCCGCGCGACGTGGTGCCCGAGTCGAACATGCCGGCCTACCCCTGGCTGGCCCGCAGCACGCTCGACGGCGCGGAGATGGCGCCGAAGATGCGCGGCCTGCGCCTGGTGGGCGTGCCGTACACCGATGAAGAGATCGCCCAGGCGGCCGGCGACGTGAACGGCAAGACCGAACTCGAAGCCGTGATCGCCTACCTGCAGGTGCTGGGCACCTCGCGCAAGTAAGGAGCAGAGAACATGGACCTCAACACCCTGCGCAGCCTCGTGACGGTGCTTTCGTTCGCCGTCTTCCTCGGCATCATCGCGTGGACCTTCTCGCGCGAACGCCGCGCCGCGTTCGACGCCGCCGCCGCGCTGCCGTTCGCCGACGAGGGCCGTCCCGCCCTCCCTGGAGGCGGCCATGAGTGACTTCGTCAACAACGGCTGGGCGCTGTTCGTCGCCGCGGTGACGATCGCCAGCCTGGTGTTCTGCATCGCGATCCTGCTGATCGCCGCACGGCGCCGCGTGATGGCAGGCGACAACACCACCGGCCATGTCTGGGACGGCGACCTGCGCGAGCTGAACAACCCGTTGCCGCGCTGGTGGATGGGCCTGTTCGTGATCACGGTCGTGTTCGGCGCGCTGTACCTGGTGCTGTACCCCGGGCTGGGCACCCACGCCGGCACGCTGAAGTGGTCCAGCGCCGGCCAGCTCGAGGCCGAGCAGGCCAAGGCCAAGGCCGCGATGCAGCCGCTGTACGAACGCTTCGCGTCGATGCCGGTGGAAGCGCTGGCCGCCGATGCGCAGGCCCGGGGCATCGGCGAGCGCCTGTTCCTGAACAACTGCGCCGTCTGCCACGGCTCGGATGCGAAGGGCAGCAAGGGCTTCCCGAACCTCGCCGACAACGACTGGCTCTACGGCGGCACGCTGGAGAAGATCAGCGAGACGATCAGCGAAGGCCGCCAGGGCACGATGCCGCCGATGGCCGCCGCGCTGGGCACGGCGGAGGACGCGAAGAACGTCGCGAACTACGTGCTGAGCCTGTCGGGCAGCCCGCACAACAACATCGCGGCGCAGCTGGGCAAGTCGAAGTTCGGCGTCTGCGCGGCCTGCCACGGTGCCGACGGCAAGGGCAACCAGGCGCTCGGCGCGCCGAACCTGACCGACAAGGTCTGGCTGCACGGCTGGGGCGAGGACGCGATCCTGGCGATGATCAACAACGGCAAGCACAGCGTGATGCCGGCCCATGCCAGCCGCTTCACGCCCGAGCAGGTGCGGGTGCTGGCGGCCTACGTGTGGGGCCTGTCGCACAAGGCCGGCGCGCAGCAGGTCGCGTTGCGACAGTCGGAGTGACCGGCGACGTCCGGTCGACACAGCATCAGTGGCACAAGGCAGCAGGAGCATGGTCGAGCGCAGTTCTTCGCTTGCGGCGGCACCGGGCGGTGCGGTCCGGCAGGACACCTCGGAGCAGGTGATCTCGCTCTATCGCAAGACCGAGAAGATCCACCCGCGGTCGGTGACCGGCTGGTTCGCCCGCTGGCGCTGGGCGCTGGTGTTCCTGACCCAGCTGGTCTTCTACGGCCTGCCGTGGTGGGTGTGGAACGGCCGGCAGGCCGTGCTGTTCGACCTCGGCACGCGGCGCTTCTACCTCGGCGGCCTGGTCCTCCATCCGCAGGACTTCATCTACCTGGCCGCGCTGCTGATCGTCTGTGCCTGCGCGCTGTTCCTGTTCACCGCGGTGGCAGGGCGGCTGTGGTGCGGCTATGCCTGCCCGCAGACCGTCTACACCGAACTGTTCCTGTGGGTGGAGCGCCGCTTCGAAGGGGACCGCACCGCGCGCGTGAAGCTCGACGCCGCGCCGTGGCACTTCGGGAAGCTGTGGCGCAAGGGCGGCAAACAGGCCGTCTGGGCCGTGCTGGCGCTGTGGACCGGCTTCACCTTCGTCGGCTACTTCACGCCGATCCGCACGCTGGCCGCCGAGGGGGCCGCGTTCGCGCTCGGGCCCTGGGAGGCCTTCTGGGTGCTGTTCTACGCCTTCGCCACCTGGGGCAACGCGGGCTACCTGCGCGAGCAGGTCTGCAAGTACATGTGCCCGTACGCGCGCTTCCAGAGCGCGATGTTCGACCGCGACACGCTCATCATCACGTATGACGCCGAACGCGGCGAACCGCGCGGCTCGCGCGGCCGCAAGGTCGATCCGGCCGCCGCCGGCCTCGGCTCGTGTGTCGACTGCAAGCTGTGCGTGCACGTCTGTCCCGTGGGCATCGACATCCGCGACGGCCTGCAGTACGAATGCATCGGCTGCGCGGCGTGCATCGACGTCTGCAACGGCGTGATGGACAAGATGAACTACCCGCGCGGCCTGGTGCGCTACGCGACGCAGAACGGGCTCGAAGGCCACTGGAGCCGCGCGTGGATGTGGCGCCGGGCGGCGCGGCCGCGGGTGCTGGTCTACACCGCGGTGCTCGGGTTGATGGTCGCCGCGCTGTGCACGAGCCTGTGGCTGCGCGCGCCGTTCCGGGTCGACGTGGTGCGCGACCGCGCGGCACTGGCGCGCGTCGTCGACGATGGCCAGGTCGAGAACGTCTACCGCCTGCAGGTGATGAATGCCACCGAGCGGCCGCAGTCGTACCGCGTCGCCGTCGGCGGCCTGCCGGGCCTGGCCGTGGCCGAAGTGGCGGGGACCGCCGGCGCCGCGGCAGCTTTCGAGATCGGCCCGGCCGATGCGCGCTGGATCACGGTGGCGGTGCGCCAGCCACCCGGTGCGGCGCAACAGGCCGGCAGCGGCGCCCACCCGATCGTCTTCACGGTCGAGCAGCGCCAGAGCCCCGCCGGCGATGCCGCGCAGGTGCACGAGAAGTCCACGTTCATGGTGCCGCGCTGAGCGCGGCGACGAAGGAGTCCGCATGACGAAGAACACGAGCGAACGCCCGCCACGCCGCGCCTGGTGGCGCGAGCCGATGATGTGGCTGGTGCTCGGCGGCCCGCTGCTGGTGGTGGCCGCGAGTTTCGTGACGCTGGTGCTGGCGCTGAAGCACCCCGACCCGGTGCTGGTGATGGACACGGGGGCCGACGGGCGCAGCGAGGCGCCGGCGCAGGCCCGCGATGCCGCGCTGGTGCCGGCGCTGCAGGCTCGCAACCACGCCGCGACCGGCGGGCGATGAACGAGGCCGCCGCCGGATCGGTTCGTCCGGGGCTCAGCAGTTCGCGGTGTTCACCAGCCGCTGCAGCGCGGCCAGGTCGAGGATGCGGATGTCGCGCTGCTTGACCTCCAGCAGCCCGTCGTCCTGGAACTTCGAGAACGTGCGGCTCACCGTTTCCAGCTTCAGGCCGAGGTAGCTGCCGATCTCCTCGCGCGTCATGCGCAACAGCAGCGCCGAGGCCGAGAAGCCGCGCGCCTGCAGCCGCTGCGTCAGGTTCAGCAGGAAGGCCGCGAGGCGCTCCTCGGCGCGCATGCTGCCCAGCAGCAGCATCACGCCGTGGTCGCGCACGATCTCGCGGCTCATGATCTTGTGGAACTGGTGCTGCAGCACCAGCACCTCGCGCGACAGCGTCTCGAGCTGGCTGTACGGGATCATGCAGACCTGCGAATCCTCCAGCGCGACGGCATCGCAGCTGTGGCGGTCGGTGCTGATGCCGTCCAGCCCGATCAGCTCGCCCGCCATCTGGAAGCCGGTGACCTGCTCGCGCCCGTCCGGCGCCGACACCACCGTCTTGAAGAAGCCGGTGCGCACCGCGTAGAGCGCCGCAAACGGTTCGCCGGCATGGAACAGCGACTCGCCGCGCTTGACGCTGCGGCGTGTGCTGACCAGCGCATCCAGCGTCGCCAGCTCCTGTTCGCTCAGGCCCACCGGCAGGCACAGCTCGCGCAGGTTGCAGGCGGAGCACGCGACTTTCAGCGCGTCCAGGCGGGCGGCCGGTGGGTGTTCGTTCGTCGGGTGGTTCATGGTCTGCAGGATCCTGTGGTGAGCACGGCGGTGCCGTTTGACTTCGGTCTGGATTGTTGCGGGGCCGATTGCGGGCCTCCTTGAGCTTGATCAAGCCGGGCGGGGCAGCGCCAGGCACAGTGGCGCCATGAACGCTGCCGTCGCCCCTGTCGCCGCCGCTTCCCCTGCCGCTGCGCTCGACGCGGCGCTGCTCGCCCGCATGGACCGGCCGGGACCGCGCTACACCTCGTACCCGACCGCGGATCGCTTCGACACCGGCTTCGGCAGCGACGCCTTGCGGCAGGCCCTGGCCGCGCGCCGCGACGGGCCCGACGCCAGGGCACCGCTGTCGCTCTACGTGCACGTGCCGTTCTGTGCCTCGGTCTGCTACTACTGCGCCTGCAACAAGGTGGTCACGAAGGACCGCCGCAAGATCGAGCCGTACCTGGCGGCGCTGCGCGAGGAGCTGCGGCGCGTGCACGGGGCGCTCGGCGGCGCCGGGGGCGTGTCGCCGCCGGTGTCCCAGCTGCACTTCGGCGGCGGCACGCCGACGTATCTGGACGACGACGATCTGGCCGCGCTGATGGACGACCTGCGCGCCTGCTTCTCGTTCACTGGCGACAGCGAGTGTTCGATCGAGGTCGACCCGCGCACCGTCAGCGCGGCGCGGCTGGCGCGGTTGCAGGCGATGGGCTTCAACCGGCTGAGCTTCGGCGTGCAGGACTTCGATCCCGACGTGCAGGCCGCCGTGCATCGCGTGCAGCCGCAGGCCGAGGTCGAGGCGCTGGTGGCCGCCGCCCGCGCACTCGGCTTCGTGTCGATCAACGTCGACCTGATCTACGGCCTGCCGCGGCAGACGGCCGTGAGCTTCGCCCGCACCGTCGAGGCGGTGGCGCGGCTGCGGCCGGACCGCATCGCGATGTACGGCTACGCGCACCTGCCGGAGCGCTTCAAGCCGCAGCGGCGCATCGTCGACGCCGAACTGCCGCAGGGCGGCGACCGGCTCGGCATGCTGGGCGGTGCGATCGCCGGCTTCCTGGCCGCCGGCTACGACCACATCGGCATGGATCACTTCGCGCTGCCGGAAGATGCGCTGGCGCAGGCCAAGCGCGCCGGCCGGCTGCACCGCAACTTCCAGGGCTACAGCACGCGGCCGGACTGCGACCTGGTGGCGTTGGGCGTCTCGGCGATCAGCCGCATCGGCCGCACCTACAGCAAGAACCCGAAGACGCTCGACGGCTACTACGCCGCGCTCGAACAGGGCACGCTGCCGGTGGAGCGGGGCCTGGTGCTCAGCGACGACGACCAGCTGCGCCGCGCCGTCATCATGGCGATCATGTGTGATGGTCGGCTGGATGCCGCCGCGTTCGGCGAGGCGCACGGGGTGGCGTTCCAGGAGGTCTTCGCGGCCGAGTGGCAGGCGCTCGCCGGGCTCGAGCAGGAAGGGCTGGTGCGGTGCACTCCCAGCTCGTTCGAGGTCACCGAGACAGGCTGGTACTTCGTGCGCGCCATCGCGATGGTGTTCGACCGCTACCTGCAGGCCGCCGCGCCGTCGCGGCGCTTCTCCCGGGTGGTCTGAATGACCGGCATGCTGCTCGCCACCGCGGTGCTGATCGGCCTGGCCGGCACGCCGCACTGTGCCGGCATGTGCGCGGCCGCGTGCAGCGCGGTCGGGCGGCGCTGCGCTCCAGCCGCGCCGCGCCGCGCGCTGGCGGGCTGGTGGCTCGGCCGGCTGGTGGGCTACGCGGCCGCCGGCGTCGCCGCCAGCACGCTGGTGCAGGGCATGCGCTGGCTGTTCGACGGCAGCGCCTGGTTGCAGCCGTTCTGGACCATGGCGCAGGTCGTGCTGATCGGGCTCGGGCTGTGGCTCGTGGTACGCGGCGAATGGCCGCCGACGCTGCAGCAATGGGTGGAGTGGCACCGCCGGCCGGTTGCGCCCCTGGCGCCGCAGCGGCTGCACCTGCCGGGTGAACTGCGCGCTGCCAGTGCCGGGCTGCTCTGGCCGCTGCTGCCGTGCGGGCTGCTGCAGGCGGCACTGGGGCTGGCGGCGCTGGCCTCCGGTCCGCTGGAAGCCGCCGGCGTGATGACCGCGTTCGCCGTGGCGAGCACGCCCGGGCTGTGGGCCGGCACGCTGCTGTGGCGGCGCGCCGGCGCGGGCGGCACGCCGGCCAGTGGTGCCGCGGCGGTGCGCCTGGCCGGTGCGGGCATCGCGCTGCTCAGCCTGTGGCCGCTGGCGCGGCAGGCCTGGCAGCCGATCCAGGCCGCGTGGTGCGGCTGACGACGGCGCAAGTGAAGGCGCATGCCGCCCCGTTCCCTAGAATGGCGCTCCCCACCGTTCAGCCTCACGTTTCAGCCAAGAACTCGGAGCCGGCTCCATGTACCAGCACATCCAGGTGCCCAGCGCTGGGCAGAAGATCACGGTCAACGCGGACTTCTCGCTCAACGTCCCCGACCAGCCGATCATTCCCTACATCGAGGGCGACGGCACCGGTGTCGACATCACCCCGGTGATGCTGAAGGTGGTCGATGCGGCGGTGGAGAAGGCCTACGGCGGCCAGCGCAAGATCCAATGGATGGAGGTGTACGCCGGCGAGAAGGCCACCCGGGTGTACGGTCCGGACGTGTGGCTGCCCGCCGAGACGCTGGACGTGCTGAAGGACTACGTGGTCTCGATCAAGGGCCCGCTGACCACGCCGGTGGGCGGCGGCATCCGCTCGCTCAACGTCGCGCTGCGCCAGGAGCTCGACCTGTACGTCTGCCTGCGGCCGGTGCAGTACTTCGCCGGCGTGCCCTCACCGCTGAAGGAGCCGCAGAAGGTCAACATGGTGATCTTCCGCGAGAACTCGGAAGACATCTACGCCGGCATCGAGTACGAGGCGAAGAGCGAGAAGGCGACCAAGCTGATCAGGTTCCTGCAAGAGGAACTCGGCGTGCGCAAGATCCGCTTCCCCGAGACCTCGGGCATCGGCGTCAAGCCGGTGTCGATCGAGGGCACCGAGCGCCTGGTGCGCAAGGCGATCCAGTACGCGATCGACAACGACAAGCCCAGCGTGACGATCGTGCACAAGGGCAACATCATGAAGTTCACCGAAGGGGGCTTCCGCGACTGGGCCTACGCGCTGGCACAGAAGGAGTTCGGTGCCGAGCCGATCGACGGCGGCCCGTGGTGCAGGTTCAAGAACCCGAAGACCGGCAAGGACATCGTCATCAAGGACTCGATCGCCGATGCGTTCCTGCAGCAGATCCTGCTGCGCCCGGCCGAGTACTCGGTGATCGCGACGCTGAACCTGAACGGGGACTACATCTCGGACGCGCTGGCCGCCCAGGTGGGCGGCATCGGCATCGCCCCGGGCGCCAACCTGTCGGATTCGGTGGCCTGTTTCGAGGCCACGCACGGCACCGCGCCGAAGTACGCCGGCAAGGACTACGTCAACCCGGGGTCCGAGATCCTGTCGGCCGAGATGATGCTGCGGCACATGGGCTGGACCGAGGCCGCCGACCTGATCATCTCCGCCATGGAAAAGGCCATCCAGTCGAAGCGCGTCACCTATGACTTCGCGCGCCTGATGGAGGACGCCACGCAGGTCTCCTGCTCGGGCTTCGGCCAGGTCATGATCGACCAGATGTAAGCGCCTGCATCACCTGCCGCTCGAACCCCCGGTCGCCCACGGCACCGGGGTTGTTTTTTTCCGGAGAAGCCTCACAACGAGTGCATGAACCCGCCGTCCCGACATGAAAAAAGCCCACCGAGGTGGGCTTCCGGGACGACGCGGCCGTCAGTTCGACGGGTCGCCGGTCTGGACGACGGCGTCGGGCAGGGTGCAGATGTTCTGCGCCAGCTTGCCTTTCGGGCCTTCCACGGCTTCGAAGCTCACTCGTGCCCCCTGCTTGAGGGTCCGGAAGCCTTCCATTTGGATCGCGGAAAAGTGCGCGAAGATGTCTTCGCCTCCCCCTTCGGGTTCGATGAAGCCGAACCCCTTGACGTCGTTGAACCACTTCACAGTGCCAGTAGCCACGGTTTCCTCCTAGACCCCCGAGATTTCTGCGGCGGATTCTCATTTCTGTGTAATCGAGCTGTCAAGGGGCATTCACCCATGCGCTTGCAGGGGTCTTCGAACGGAGCCCATCCACTGGCGGCAGCTGCCAACCCCGGCACGCACGTCGGCCGGGGCGTCTCTATAGAATGGTTCCATGCCCAATGACCAGCCTCCCGTTCCCGGCAACCCGCCGGTGCCCGATGACGGGCAAGGGGCCACCGTTGCCGAACGGCAGACGGCGCGCGTCGAACCGCCGCCGGTCTATCAAGTTGTGATGCTGAACGACGATTACACGCCGATGGAGTTCGTCGTGTTGGTGCTTCAGCAGTATTTCCAGCGCGATATCGAGACAGCCACCCAGATCATGTTGACCATCCACCACGAAGGGCGAGGGGTCTGTGGTGTCTACTCACGGGATATTGCGGCCACGAAGGTCGAGTCTGTGTTGGCAGCTGCACGCCGAGCGGGGCACCCGCTGCAGTGCATTATGGAGGTCGCATGATTGCGCAAGAGTTAGAGGTCAGTCTCCACATGGCGTTTGTCGAGGCCCGGCAGCAGCGCCATGAGTTCATCACGGTGGAGCACCTCCTGCTCGCCCTGCTGGACAACCCGTCCGCCTCCGAGGTGCTGAAGGCCTGTGCCGCCAGCATCGAGGACCTGCGCAAGAGCCTGACGCAGTTCATCAAGGAAAACACCCCGACCGTCGGTGGCACCGACGAGGTCGACACGCAGCCGACGCTGGGTTTCCAGCGGGTGATCCAGCGCGCGATCATGCACGTGCAGTCCACCGGCAACGGCAAGAAGGAAGTCACCGGCGCGAACGTGCTGGTGGCGATCTTCGGCGAGAAGGACTCGCACGCGGTCTACTACCTGCACCAGCAGGGCGTGACCCGCCTCGACGTCGTGAACTTCATCGCCCATGGCATCCGCAAGTCCGATCCGCCGGAACCGGCAAAATCGAACGACAACCCCGGTTCGCCCGAGGCCGAGAAGGACGAGGGCGACGGCAAGGGTTCGCCGCTCGACCAGTACACGCAGAACCTGAACCAGGCCGCGCGGGATGGCCGCATCGATCCGCTGATCGGCCGTGAGCTCGAGGTCGAGCGCGTGGTGCAGGTGCTCTGCCGCCGGCGCAAGAACAACCCGCTGCTGGTGGGCGAAGCCGGCGTGGGCAAGACCGCCATCGCCGAAGGCCTGGCCTGGCGCATCACGCAGGGCGACGTGCCGGAGATCCTGGCCGACGCCACCGTGTACTCGCTCGACATGGGCGCGCTGCTCGCCGGCACCAAGTACCGCGGTGATTTCGAGCAGCGCCTGAAGGCGGTGCTGAAGCAGCTGCGCGAGCAGCCGAACGCGGTGCTGTTCATCGACGAGATCCACACGCTGATCGGCGCCGGCGCGGCATCGGGCGGCACGCTGGACGCCAGCAACCTGCTGAAGCCCGCGCTGAGCTCCGGCCAGATCAAGTGCATCGGCGCGACCACGTTCAGCGAGTATCGCGGCATCTTCGAGAAGGACGCGGCGCTGTCGCGGCGCTTCCAGAAGGTCGACGTGGTCGAGCCGTCGGTGGAGCAGACCGTCGAGATCCTGAAGGGCCTGAAGTCGCGCTTCGAGGAGCACCACAGCGTGAAGTACGCGCTGGGGGCGCTGCAGGCCGCGGCCGAGCTGTCGGCGAAGTACATCAACGACCGCCACCTGCCCGACAAGGCGATTGACGTGATCGACGAAGCCGGCGCGGCGCAGCGGGTGCTGCCCAAGAGCAAGCAGAAGAAGACGATCAACCGGGCCGAGGTCGAGGAGATCGTCGCGAAGATCGCGCGCATCCCGCCGGCGTCCGTCTCCAGCGACGACCGCAGCAAGCTCAAGAACCTCGACCGCGACCTGCGCAGCGTCGTGTTCGGCCAGGACAGCGCGATCGAGGCGCTGTCCGGGGCGATCAAGATGGCGCGCTCGGGCCTGGGCAAGCCGGACAAGCCGATCGGTGCATTCCTGTTCAGCGGCCCCACCGGCGTCGGCAAGACCGAGGTCGCCAAGCAGCTGGCCTACATCCTGGGCATCGACCTGATCCGCTTCGACATGTCGGAGTACATGGAGCGCCATGCGGTGAGCCGCCTGATCGGTGCGCCCCCGGGGTACGTCGGTTTCGACCAGGGCGGCCTGCTGACCGAGGCGGTCACGAAGAAGCCGCACTGCGTGCTGCTGCTCGACGAGATCGAGAAGGCGCATCCCGATGTCTTCAACGTGCTGCTGCAGGTGATGGACCACGGCACGCTGACCGACAACAACGGGCGCAAGGCCGACTTCCGCAACGTGATCATCGTGATGACCACCAACGCCGGGGCCGAGACCATGCAGAAGGCCACGATCGGCTTCACCACGGCGCGCGAGCGCGGTGACGAGATGGCCGACATCAAGCGCATGTTCACGCCGGAGTTCCGCAACCGGCTCGACGCCATCGTCAACTTCCGTGCGCTGGACGAGGAGATCATCCTGCGGGTGGTCGACAAGTTCCTGCTGCAGCTGGAAGGCCAGCTGGGCGAGAAGAAGGTCGACGTCACGTTCACCGACGCGCTGCGCAAGCACCTGGCGAAGAAGGGCTTCGATCCGCTGATGGGCGCCCGCCCGATGCAGCGCCTGATCCAGGACACCATCCGCCGCGCGCTGGCCGACGAGCTGCTGTTCGGCCGCCTGACCGAAGGCGGGCGCCTGACGGTCGACCTGGACGAGAACGGCGAGATCAAGCTGGACATCGACCCGCGCAAGAGCGACAAGCCGCGCGCCGAGCCGGCGACGGCCTGACCGGCACGGCCGAACGAAAAACGGGACCCGCGGGTCCCGTTTTTTTCTGGGCGGTGCCGTCAGGTCAGGTGCCCGCTGCCACCGGCTCGCGCTGCAGGCCGGCCGGCGTCAGCACCAGCACGTCGCCGCGTGCGGGATGGGCGTCGAAGTCCCAGTCGGACAGGACATGCCGTTCGCCGGCGCCCCACGGTTCGCTGCCGGGGCGGTGCGTGTGGCCGTGGATGAGCTGATCGGTGCCGGCCTGCTGCAGCCAGGCCAGCGAGGCCGGCAGGTCCACGTCGGCATAACTTTCCGGCGTGCTGGAGTGCTTGCGCGCCTCGCTGGCCTCGCGCATGCGGCGGCCGGTCTCGAGGCGTTGCGCCAGTGGCAGCGCCAGCATGCCGGCCTGCCACTGGGGCGATCGCACCTGGCGGCGGAACGCCTGGTAATCGGTATCGGCCAGGCACAGCGCATCGCCGTGGGTCAGCAGCCAGCGCTGGCCCCAGGCCTGCAGGCACAGCGGGTCGGCCAGGGCGTGCAGGCCCGCCTCGGCCAGCGCGCGATCGCCCAGCAGGAAGTCGCGGTTGCCGGGCATGAAGCCGATCCAGCGCGCCTGTGCCGTCTCGGCCAGCGCATCGAACAGTGAGCGTTCGAAGCCCGGCTGGCCGAGCACGTCGTCGCCGACCCACACCTCCAGCACGTCGCCCAGCAGGAGGATCGCATCGGCGCGGCTCGCCCGCAGGTGCGCCAGGAACGCCGCGGTGGTGCGCGGCGTGCTCTCGCTCAGGTGCAGGTCGGAGAGCAGCTCGATGCGCTGCCAGGCCGCCGGCGCCTCGAAGGGCACCGGCGCTGCGGGCGTCGAACTCACTCGACCACGACGGCGCGCGTGATCACCACGTCGTCCACCGGCACGTCGGCATGGAAGCCGCGGTTGCCGGTGCGCACGCCTTCGATCTTGTCGACCACGTCGGTGCCATCGACGACCTTGCCGAACACCGCATAGCCCCAGCCCTGCGGCGATTCGCTGCGGAAGTTGAGGAAGTCGTTGTCGGCGGTGTTGATGAAGAACTGCGCGGTGGCCGAATGCGGTGCATTCGTGCGGGCCATCGCGACGGTGTACTTGTTGTTCTTCAGGCCGTTGTTGGCCTCGTTCTGGATGGCCGCCTGCGTCGGCTTCTGCGACAGGCCGGGCTCCATGCCGCCACCCTGGACCATGAAGCCCTTGATCACACGGTGGAACACGGTGCCGTCGTAGTGGCCGCTCTTCACGTACGAGAGGAAGTTCTCGGCGCTCAGCGGGGCCTTGTCGCCGTCGATCTCGAGGCGGATCACACCGGCGGTGGTGTGCAGTTCAACTTGGGTGGCTGCCATGTCATTTCTCCAACGTCGCTTTTGTGATGAGAACGGGCTTCACCGGGACGTTCTGGTGCATGCCCGCGGAGGTCGTCGGCACGTTCTCGATCTTGTCGACCACGTCCATGCCCTTCACGACCTTGCCGAACACGGCGTAGCCGAAGCCGTCACGCGCGTTGGCGGGGTCCAACATCGCATTGTCGACGACATTGATGAAGAACTGCGAGGTCGCCGAGTTCGGATCCATCGTGCGTGCCATCGCGATGGTGCCGCGCTTGTTGGTCAGGCCCGAGCGGTTCTCGATGGCGATCGGCGCGCGGGTCGACTTCTCGCGCAGGTCGGGCGTCATGCCGCCGCCCTGGATCATGAAGCCGGGGATCACGCGGTGGAACACCGTGCCGTTGTAGTGGCCGGCCTGCACGTACTCGGCGAAGTTCTTCGCCGTGTTCGGGGCCTTCTGGGCGTCGAGTTCGATGACGATGTCGCCCATCGAGGTGCTCAGGCGCACGGTCTGGGCGGCCGCGAGCGTGGCGAGGGAGGCGAGCACGCCGGCGGCAAGGCGCAGCGCGGAACGGGCGGGCGAGGCGAAGAGGGCCATGTCGCGATTCAGGCGTCTGTTTCGAAGGAGGCGCGATTGTCGCCGAGGTGCCCGCCGGGCTCGATGCGGACCCGTCCCGCGGGCGGGGGTGAGGCTGCCCGGCGCCCGCAGACCGAGGGCTATACTGATCAACCCGGCCCGCCAGCGGAGCCTGGCGCGGCCCCAACGACGCTGCTGCCCGGCGGCGCGCACTTGGTGCAATAGGCGCAATTTGGCGCGCTTGACCTTGGGCGGTCCCGCCGCCTTCCACGAACGATCCCGCCCCGTCCCATGAGCCTGCGTCTGTACAACAGCCTGACACGCCAACTCGAGCCGTTCCGCCCGATGCGGGAAGGGCAGGTCGGGATGTACGTCTGCGGGATGACGATCTACGACCTCTGCCACATCGGCCATGCGCGCATGATGATGGCGTTCGATGTCGTCTACCGTTGGCTGCAGGCCAGCGGCTATGCGGTCACCTATGTCCGCAACATCACCGACATCGACGACAAGATCATCCGCCGCGCGCTCGAGCGCGGCCTGACGATCCGCCAGCTCACCGACGAGATGATCGAGGCGATGCACCGCGACATCGGCGCCCTCGGCATCGCGCTGCCGACCCACGAACCGCGCGCCACCGACTATGTGCCGCAGATGCTGGGCATGATCGGCCAGCTCGAGGAGAAGGGCCTGGCCTACCGGGCTTCCAACGGCGACGTCAACTACGCGGTGCGCCGCTTCGAGGGCTACGGCAAGCTGTCGGGCAAGTCGCTCGACCAGTTGCGCGCCGGCGAGCGCGTGGCAGTGGACGATGGCAAGGAGTACCCGCTCGACTTCGTGCTGTGGAAATCCGCCAAGCCCGAAGAGCCCGAGGACGCCAAGTACGCGTCGCCCTACGGCGCCGGCCGGCCGGGCTGGCACATCGAGTGCTCGGCGATGAGCTGCGCTTTGCTGGGGCAGACCTTCGACATCCACGGCGGTGGCCTCGACCTGCAGTTCCCGCACCACGAAAACGAGATCGCGCAGAGCGAAGGCGCTTCGGGCGAGCCGTTCGTGCGCTACTGGCTGCACAACGGCTTCCTGAACGTCGACAACGAGAAAATGTCCAAGTCGCTGGGCAACTTCTTCACCATCCGCGACGTGCTGAAGTCGTACGACGGCGAGACGCTGCGTTTCTTCATGCTGCGCGTGCACTACCGCAGCCCGTTCAACTTCAGCGATGCCGGGCTCGACGACGCCCGCAGCGCGGTGCGCCGCCTGTACACCGCGCTCGATGCCGTCGAGGCCGAGGACGTGCCGCTCGACTGGGACCACCCTGCCGCCCGCCGCTTCAAGGAAGCGATGGACGACGACTTCAACACGCCGATCGCAGTGTCGGTGCTGTTCGACCTGGCCGCCGAAGTGAACCGCACCCGTTCGGCGCAGACCGCCGGGCTGCTGAAGCAGCTCGGTGCGGTGCTGGGCGTGCTGCAGCAGTCGCCGCGCGCGTTCCTGCGCGCCGCCGGCGGCAGTGAAGGCGCGGCGCTGGACGAGGGGGCGATCCTGGCGCAGATCGAGGCGCGTGCGGCGGCCAAGCTGGCGCGCGACTTCGCCGCGGCCGACGCCATCCGCCAGGCGCTGCTCGGCCAGGGCGTGGTGTTGAAGGACACCCCGCAGGGCACGACCTGGGTGCGCGCCTGAGCTTCCCGGTCCGATGAACGACGCGATGCCGAACCTGGTCACGCCCGGCTATTGGGACGAGGCCTGCCGCCACCTGTCGCGGCGCGACCGGGTGATGAAGAAGCTGATCCCGTGTTTCGGCGAGGCCCGGCTCGAGAGCCGCGGCGACGCCTTCACGACGCTGGCCCGCTCGATCGTCGGCCAGCAGATCTCGGTGAAGGCGGCGCAGGCGGTGTGGGACCGCTTTGCCGTGCTGGCCGATGCCCGGCAGACGGCGGTGCGCCCGGCCACGGTGCTGACGCTCGAGGTCGAGACGCTGCGGGGTGTCGGCCTGTCGCTGCGCAAGGCCGACTACCTGCGCGACCTGGCGCGCCACTTCGTCGACGGCAGCGTGCACGAGCGCGACTGGTCGACGATGGAAGACCAGGCCATCATCGACGAGCTGGTCGCCATCCGCGGCATCGGCCGCTGGACCGCGGAGATGTTCCTGATCTTCCACCTGATGCGGCCCAACGTGCTGCCGCTGGACGATGTCGGCCTGCTGAAGGGCATCAGCCTGAACTACTTCAGCGGCGAACCGGTGTCGCGCGCCGAGGCGCGCGAGCTGGGCGAGGGCTGGTCGCCGTACCGGTCGGTGGCGACCTGGTACCTGTGGCGCAGCCTGGACCCGTTGCCGGTGTCCTATTGAGCAGCCGCGCCGGACGGCAACGGCCGCTTGACGCGGGCTTTGCAAGCGTCGGTAACGACCCTGCGCGCGACGTGCACTAGACTATCGCCCTGGCCGGCCACCGGGCAGGAGCAAGGATCACATGAGCAAACGACACTTTCTCGAGTTCGAGGCCCCCATCGCTGAACTCGAGACGAAAATCGACGAACTGCGTTACGTCCAGAACGAATCGTCGGTTGACATCTCGGAAGAAATCGACCGCCTCTCGAAGAAGAGTCTGCAGCTCGCGAAGGACATCTACGCGCACCTGTCGCCCTGGCAGGTCACGCAGATCGCCCGCCACCCCCAGCGGCCGTACACGCTCGACTACATCGGCGAGATCTTCACCGACTTCCAGGAGCTGCACGGCGACCGCGCGTTCGCCGACGACCTGTCGATCGTCGGCGGCCTGGCGCGCTTCAACGGCCAAGCCTGCATGGTGCTGGGCCACCAGAAGGGACGCGACACCCGCGAGCGCGCGGCGCGCAACTTCGGCATGTCGCGGCCCGAGGGCTACCGCAAGGCCCTGCGGCTGATGAAGCTGGCCGAGAAGTTCGGTCTGCCGGTGTTCACGTTCGTCGACACGCCGGGCGCCTATCCCGGCATCGGTGCCGAGGAGCGTGGCCAGTCCGAGGCGATCGGGCGCAACATCTTCGAGATGGCGCAGCTCGAGGTGCCCATCATCACCACCATCATCGGCGAAGGCGGCTCCGGCGGCGCGCTGGCGATCAGCGTGGCCGACCAGGTGCTGATGCTGCAGTATTCCGTGTACTCGGTGATCTCGCCGGAAGGCTGCGCGTCCATCCTCTGGAAGACCTCCGAGCGTGCCAGCGATGCCGCCGAGGCGCTGGGCATCACCGCGCACCGGCTCAAGGGCCTGGGTCTGGTCGACAAGATCGTCACCGAGCCGGTGGGCGGCGCCCACCGCGATGCGAAGCAGATGTCGGCCTACCTGAAGCGCGCGCTGAACGACGCCTGGCGCCAGGTCGCCGACCTGAAGCCGAAGGACCTGCTGAACCAGCGCTATGAGCGCCTGCGCAGCTACGGGCGCGTCAACGACACCAAGGCCTGATCCGGCGCTCGCGGCGCCGCTGCGGCCGCTGCTGGCGGCCGGCCGGCCCACCGCGGTCGCCTACAGCGGCGGCCGCGATTCCACCGCGCTGTTGCAGGTCGCCCGGGCGCTCGCCGCAGAGGTCGGAGTGCCGCTGCACGCGCTGCACGTGCACCACGGGTTGAGTCGCGACGCGGACGCGTGGCAGGCCCACGCGGCCGAACGGTGCGCGGCTTGGGGCGTTCGGTTCCACACCACACGGGTGCAGGTCACGGCGGCGACCGGTGAGGGCGTCGAAGCCGAGGCGCGGCGACTGCGCTATGCGGCCCTGGCAAGCCTGGCGCGTGCGGCCGGCTGCGAGCAGGTGCTGCTCGCCCACCATGCGGACGACCAGGCCGAGACGCTGCTGCTGCAGGCCCTGCGCGGCGCCGGCATCGCCGGGCTGGCCGCGATGCCCGCCGACAGCGTGCGTGAAGGGCTGGCCTGGCACCGGCCCTGGCTGGCGGTGCGGCGCTCGCAGCTCGCGCAGCACCTGCACGACCAAGGCATCGACTTCGTCGAGGACGGCAGCAACGCCGATCCACGTCACGCGCGCAATCGCCTGCGGCTCGGCCCGCTGCCGGCGCTGGAGGCGGCGTTCCCGGGCGCGGTCGAGGCGCTGGGCCAGGTGGCGCAGCACGCGCAGGAAGCACTCGAATGCCTGCGGGCGCTGGCCGAGCAGGACCTCGCGGCGGTGCAGCTCGAAGCGGGCGCGGTGCTCGACGTGGCCCGCTGGGCGATGCTGGCGCCGGCGCGCCGCAGCCTCGTGCTGCGCACCTGGCTGGCCGAGCGGACCGGCGCACCGGCGCCGCGCCGCCTGGTGGAACGGTTGCTGGCGGAGCTGCGACCCGGTGCGCCACCTGGCCGCTGGCCCGGCCCCGGTGGAGGTTTCGTGGCCGCGTACCGCGACCGGCTGCGCTGGGCAGCGGGAGGCGAGGCCGCCGCGCCGACGGGCTCGCCCACGGGCCGGCTGCTGATCGAGACCGCTGCAGGCGACCGCGTCGAGATGCGTCCCGCCGCCGCTGGCGTGCCGCTGCGGCGCCTCACGGCGCTGTCCTGGCGTCCACGCCGCGGCGGCGAGCAGTTCCTGCTGCACCCGCGCGGCGTGCCGCGCAGCCTGAAGAAGTGCTTCCAGGCGGCGGGGGTGCCGGCATGGCAGCGCGACGCCCCTCTGCTCTATGCGGGCGAGGCGCTGCTGTTCGTGCCGGCGCTGGGCCTGGATGCGCGACATCTGAGCGACGACGGGCCGGATCTGATGGCGCTGTGCTGGGTACCGCGGCAAGCCGGTTAAAATCGAAGGTTTTCCCGAACCCGCGCCCGCATCGACCGCGTGCGCCCCGCATCTCAAGCTTCCACCATGGCTTTGATCGTCCACAAGTACGGCGGCACCTCGATGGGCACGCCGGAGCGCATCCGCAACGTCGCCAAGCGCGTCGCGAAATGGGTGCGTGCAGGCCACCAGATCGTGGTCGTGCCCTCCGCGATGAGCGGCGAGACCAACCGCCTGCTGGGCCTGGCCAAGGAGGTGCAGCCCACCGCCGTCACGCCGGCCGTGCAGCGCGAGCTGGACATGATCGCCGCCACCGGCGAGCAGGTCTCCGTGGGGCTGCTGTCGCTGGCGCTGCAGGCCGAGGGCATGGACGCCGTCGGCTACGCCGGCTGGCAGGTGCCGATCAAGACCGACAACGCGTACACCAAGGCCCGCATCGAGAGCATCGACGACGCCCGCGTGCGCGCCGACCTGGCCGCCGGCCGGGTCGTCATCATCACCGGCTTCCAGGGGGTCGACCCCGACGGTCACATCACCACGCTCGGCCGCGGCGGTTCGGACACCTCGGCGGTCGCGGTCGCCGCGGCGATGAAGGCCGACGAGTGCCTGATCTACACCGACGTCGACGGCGTCTACACCACCGATCCGCGCATCGTGCCGGAGGCTTCGCGCCTGGCGACCATCAGCTTCGAGGAGATGCTCGAGATGGCCAGCCTGGGCTCGAAGGTGCTGCAGATCCGCTCCGTCGAGTTCGCCGGCAAGTACCGCGTGCCGCTGCGCGTGCTGTCCAGCTTCACGCCCTGGGACATCGACCTCGAGGAAGAGGCGAAGTCGGGCACCCTGATCACGTTCGAGGAAGATGAGAACATGGAACAAGCCGTCGTCTCCGGCATCGCTTTCAACCGCGACGAAGCCAAGATCACCGTGATGGCCGTGCCCGATCGCCCGGGCGTGGCGCACCAGCTGCTCGGCGCCGTGGCCGACGCGAACATCGACGTGGACGTGATCGTCCAGAACGTCTCGCACAACGGCAAGACCGACTTCTCCTTCACGGTCCACCGCAACGACTACCAGCGCACGCTCGACCTGCTCAAGGACAAGGTCCAGCCGGCGCTGGGGGCCGAGTCGGTGAGCGGTGATCCGAAGATCTGCAAGGTCTCGATCGTCGGCATCGGCATGCGCTCGCACGTCGGCGTGGCGAGCAAGATGTTCCGCACGCTGGCCGAAGAGGGCATCAACATCCAGATGATCACCACCAGCGAGATCAAGACCTCCGTCGTGATCGACGAGAAGTACATGGAGCTCGCCGTGCGCGCGCTGCACAAGGCTTTCGATCTGGATGCGCCGAAGGCCGCGTGAAAACGGATAAAGGCAGGCTATACTCGTAGTCTGGCCTGGAGACGTGACCGAGTGGCCGAAGGTGCTCCCCTGCTAAGGGAGTATGCGGTGATGAGCTGCATCAAGGGTTCGAATCCCTTCGTCTCCGCCAAAGCGTATGAAGCCCGTCCTCGTGACGGGCTTTTTCTTTGGCCGCGCTGCCGGCTTCGTTCGCTCAGCGCTCGACCCGCCGCTGCAGGGCCTGCAGCCCGTTCAGCGTCTCAAGGCAGGCGCGAGCGGCCTCGGCGCCTTTCTTCACGAAGTGCTCGCGGTAGAAGCGCTGGTGGTCCTCGTGCTCATGGAAGTCGCGCGGCGTCAGCACGACGGAGAACACCGGCACGTCGGTATCGAGCTGCACCCGCATCAGGCCGTCGATCACGGCACCGGTGACGAACTCGTGGCGGTAGATGCCGCCGTTGACGACCAGGCCGCAGGCGACGATGGCGTCGTAGCGCCCGGTGCGGGCGAGCTGCTTGGCATGCAGCGGGATCTCGAAGGCGCCGGGCACGTCGAAGCGTTCGACCTGGCTGCTGGGCACGGCGTGGCGAGCCCATTCGGCCTGCAAGCCCCCGACGGCCTGGTCGACGATGTCGCGGTGCCACGAGGCGGCCACCACGGCGATGCGCAGCGAGCTCGTGGACAGGTGGGGGAAGGAGTGCTGGGAAGAAGACACGGGGTCCATGGATCTCGATCGTTGGAGCAGGATCAGACCCAGGGCAACGCGCGGCATCACGTGCCCGCGGCAGGCGCCGGAACGTGGAGTCGTCGCGCTCTCTTTCATCCGGACTGTGACCGTCGGCCCTGGCCTCGCACCAGGTCTGCTGACCCCGGTCCGTGGTCGGGCCGGGCGCTCGCGGGCTCCCGTGCGAGGCACGGATACCGCCGGTGGGGAATTGCACCCCGCCCTGAGAACGTCGACCGCCCTTGCGAGGCGGTGACGCGATTCTAGAGTGGCGCCGCATCGGATTGCGGCAGCGGACGGTCCATGGTTCTGGCAAAATACGGGGCTCGCTGGATGGGCAGGCTCTCCTGGCCATGCCATCCGCCCGTGATGCAGAAGATGCTGAAGAAGCCCTTGAGGGCCGGTTCGCCGGGCTGCAAGGGCTTTCTCATTGGTGACGTGAAGAGGTAGGCATGACCGGACGTACGCTCTACGACAAGCTCTGGGACGAGCATGTCGTCCACACCGAAGAAGACGGCACGGCCGTGCTCTACATCGACCGCCACCTGCTGCACGAGGTCACCAGCCCGCAGGCGTTCGAAGGCCTGGACATCGCCGAGCGCAAGGTATGGCGCCTGTCGGCCAACCTGGCGGTGAGCGACCACAACGTGCCGACCACCGACCGCAGTGCCGGCATTGCCGACCCGGTCTCGCGCCTGCAGATCGAGACGCTCGACAAGAACTGCGACCGCTTCGGCCTGACGCAGTTCAAGATGAACGACAAGCGCCAGGGCATCGTGCACGTGATCGGCCCGGAGCAGGGCGCGACGCTGCCCGGGATGACGGTGGTCTGCGGCGACAGCCACACTTCCACGCACGGTGCGTTCGGCGCGCTGGCGCACGGCATCGGCACCAGCGAGGTCGAGCACGTGCTGGCCACGCAGACGTTGCTGGCCAAGAAGGCCAGGAACATGCTGGTCAAGGTCGACGGCAAGCTGCCGGCCGGCTGTGGTGCGAAGGACATCGTGCTGGCCATCATCGGCAAGATCGGCACCGCGGGCGGCACCGGCTACACCATCGAGTTCGGCGGTTCTGCGATCCGCGCGCTGACGATGGAGGGCCGCATGACCGTGTGCAACATGGCCATCGAGGCCGGTGCGCGGGCCGGCCTGGTGGCCGTCGACGACACGACGATCCAGTACGTCCAGGGCCGGCCGTTCTCGCCCACCGGCGTCGAATGGGAGCAGGCGGTGGCGTACTGGCGCACGCTGCATTCCGATGCCGATGCGCAGTGGGACAAGATCGTCGAGCTGGATGCCACGCAAATCCGTCCGCAGGTCACCTGGGGCACCTCGCCCGAGATGGTGCTGTCGATCGAGGACCGCGTGCCCGATCCCGAGAAGGAGAAGGACGCCGTCAAGCGCGATGCGATGGAGCGCGCGCTGAAGTACATGGCGCTCGAGCCGAACAAGCCGATGAGCGACATCCGCATCGACAAGGTGTTCATCGGCTCGTGCACGAACAGCCGCATCGAGGACATGCGCGAAGCGGCCGCGGTGGTGCGCAAGCTCGGCGGCAGGATCGCCGCGAACGTCAAGCTGGCGATGGTGGTGCCGGGCTCCGGCCTCGTGAAGGAACAGGCCGAGCGCGAAGGCCTCGACCAGGTCTTCAAGGCGGCCGGCTTCGAATGGCGCGAGCCGGGCTGCTCGATGTGCCTGGCGATGAACGCCGACCGGCTCGACCCGGGCGAGCGCTGCGCCTCGACCAGCAACCGCAACTTCGAAGGACGCCAGGGCGCAGGGGGGCGCACCCACCTCGTCAGCCCCGCGATGGCCGCCGCCGCGGCGATCGAAGGCCACTTCGTCGACGTGCGTCGCATCGCCTGAGGAACCGTTCATGCAAGCCTTCACCGTGCACAAGGGCCTCGTGGCCCCGATGGACCGCGAGAACGTCGACACCGACGCGATCATCCCGAAGCAGTTCCTGAAGTCGATCAAGCGCACCGGCTTCGGGCCGAACCTGTTCGACGAGTGGCGCTACCTCGACCACGGCGAACCGGGCCAGGACCCGGCCTCGCGCAAGCCGAACCCGGACTTCGTGCTGAACCAGCCGCGCTACCAGGGCGCCTCGGTGCTGCTGGCGCGCCAGAACTTCGGCTGCGGCTCGAGCCGCGAGCACGCGCCCTGGGCGTTGGAGCAGTACGGCTTCCGCGCGCTGATCGCCCCCAGCTTCGCCGACATCTTCTTCAACAACTGCTTCAAGAACGGCGTGCTGCCGATCGTGCTGCCCGAGTCGCAGGTGGCGCAGCTGTTCGACGAGGTGAACGGCTTCGTCGGCTACCAGCTGACGGTGGACCTGCCGCGCCAGGTCATCGTCAAGCCCGATGGCAGCGAGCTCGCGTTCGAGGTGCAGCCGTTCCGCAAGTACTGCCTGGTCAACGGCTTCGACGACATCGGCCTGACGCTGCGCCACGCCGACAAGATCAAGGGCTACGAAGCCGAGCGCCTGGCGCGCCGGCCGTGGCTGGGCAACCGGGTCGTCTGATCCGCGTCGCTTTCCTCCTTTTGCTTCCCTGTCCGAGAACGCTCTTATGAAGATCGCAGTCCTGCCCGGTGATGGCATCGGTCCCGAAATCGTCGAACAAGCCGTGCGGGTGCTGCAGAGCCTCGACCTGCGGTTCGAGATGGAGAGCGCACCCGTGGGCGGTGCTGCCTACGAGGCCGCCGGCCACCCGCTGCCCGAGGCGACGCTTTCGCTGGCCAAGGCGTCCGATGCCATCCTGTTCGGCGCCGTGGGCGACTGGAAGTACGACACGCTCGACCGCCCGCTGCGTCCCGAGCAGGCCATCCTCGGCCTGCGCAAGCACCTCGGCCTGTTCGCCAACTTCCGCCCGGCGATCTGCCACCCGCAGCTCACCCATGCCTCGAGCCTGAAGCCCGAGCTGGTGGCGGGCCTGGACATCCTGATCATCCGCGAGCTGACCGGCGACATCTACTTCGGCCAGCCGCGCGGCCGCCGCACCGCGGTGGACGGTCACTTCCCCGGTGCCGAGGAGGCCTTCGACACGATGCGCTACAGCCGCCCGGAGATCGAGCGCATCGCGCACGTGGCGTTTCAGGCGGCGCGCAAGCGCGGCAAGAAGGTCACCAGCGTCGACAAGGCCAACGTGCTCGAGACCTTCCAGTTCTGGAAGGACGTCGTGACCGAGGTGCACGCGCAGTATCCGGACGTGGCGCTGGAACACATGTACGTCGACAACGCCGCGATGCAGCTGGTGAAGGCGCCGAAGCAGCTCGACGTGGTGGTCACCGGCAACATGTTCGGCGACATCCTGTCGGACGAGGCGGCGATGCTCACCGGCTCGATCGGCATGCTGCCGTCGGCGTCGTTGAACGAACGCAACCAGGGCCTGTACGAGCCGAGCCATGGCAGCGCGCCGGACATCGCCGGCAAGGGCGTGGCCAACCCACTCGCTACAATCCTGTCTGCTGCCATGATGCTCCGCTTCTCCCTCAACCAGCCCGAAGCCGCCGACCGGATCGAGTCGGCCGTTTCCGCTGTGCTGGAGCAGGGGCTGCGCACCCCGGACATCTGGTCCGAGGGCACCCGCAAGGTGGGCACGCGCGAGATGGGTGACGCCGTCGTTGCGGCGCTGTCCAAGGGCATCGAGACCAAAACCATTATCAAGGGCTGAAGCAGCTCCGGTTCGTCTCGTCCTCACCCCCGGCAGGCGAACGAGCCGGGGAAGCTGGAAGCCACCCAGTTCCAGTTCACATTCAACAGAGGGCGAAACGCCATGAAGCTAGTAGGACTTGTCGGTTGGCGCGGGATGGTCGGTTCCGTGCTGATGGATCGCATGCGCGCGGAGGACGACTTCGCGCTGATCGAGCCGCTGTTCTTCTCGACCAGCAACGCGGGCGGTGCCGCCCCGGAGATGGCCAAGAACGAGACCCAGCTGCGCGACGCCTACGACATCGAGCAGCTCAAGCGCTGCGAGATCATCATCACCGCGCAGGGCGGCGACTACACCACCGAGGTGTTCCCGAAGCTGCGCGCGGCCGGCTGGAAGGGCCACTGGATCGACGCCGCCTCGACGCTGCGGATGAAGGACGATGCGGTCATCGTGCTCGACCCGGTGAACCTGCCGGTGATCCGGCAGTCGCTGTCCAACGGCGGGCGCAACTGGGTGGGCGGCAACTGCACGGTCAGCTGCATGCTGATGGGCGTGGGCGCGCTGTACAAGGCGGGTCTGGTCGAGTGGATGAGCTCGATGACCTACCAGGCGGCGTCGGGCGGTGGTGCGCAGCACATGCGCGAGCTGCTCACGCAGTTCGGCACGTTGAACGCCGAGGTCAAGGCGCTGCTGGACGACCCGAAGAGCGCGATCCTCGAGATCGACCGCAAGGTCATCGGCAAGCAGCGGGCGCTGACCGAGGCCGAGACGGCCCACTTCGGCGTGCCGCTGGGCGGCTCGCTGATCCCGTGGATCGACAAGGACCTGGGTGACGGCTCCTCGCGCGAGGAGTGGAAGGGCATGGCCGAGACCAACAAGATCCTCGGCATCGGCCCTGGCTTCAGCGCACCGGCGATCCCGGTCGACGGTTTCTGCGTGCGCATCGGCGCGATGCGCTGCCACAGCCAGGCGCTGACCTTCAAGCTGAAGCGCGACGTGCCGCTGGCCGACATCGAGGCGATGATCGCCGCCGACAACGAGTGGGTGAAGGTCGTGCCGAACACCCGCGAGGCGACGCTGCAGGGCCTCACGCCGGTCGCGGTGACCGGTGAGCTGACCATCCCGGTGGGTCGCCTGCGCAAGCTGGCGATGGGCCCGGAATACCTCGGCGCGTTCACCATCGGCGACCAGCTGCTGTGGGGCGCGGCCGAGCCGCTGCGCCGCATGCTGCGCATCCTGCTGGACGCCTGACGCGGTGTCCCCCGGCTGGGGGCCGGGCGTTGCCCGCCCCCAACGGAGTGCGCGAGATCCTGCACGTGTAGGGCGGTGTGACGAAACATCAGCCAGTACATCAGCTTGTCTTTGTATCTGCTTGATGCTATTGTCTTTTCGGATTTTTCGGGTGCTGCAGTGCCCGTTCCGACTCGCTACGCGTGCAGGCGCAGGATCTGCGCGACGGGAGATGCCTTGAAAACCGAGATGAAAAAGCATGCGCCCCGTGGCGCCCTGAGGGAAATCGCCGCCGCTGTCGCCGTCTCCGCCTTGATGGCGGCGTCGTCCTCGGCGTGGGCCTTGGGGCTGGGTCGGCTGACCGTTCAATCGGCACTCGGAGAGGCCCTGCGGGCCGAGATCGACATCACCAGCCTGACGCCCGAGGAGGGTGGCAACCTGCGGGTGTCCGTGGCGCCGCCGGAGTCCTACCGCGTCGCAGGCGTCGACTACAACGCCGTGCTGCCGGCCACCGAGGTGTCGCTGCAGCGGCGGGCCGACGGCTCGCCGTACCTGCGCGTGGTCAGCTCGCGCACGGTGCAGGAACCCTTCGTCGACCTGATCCTCGAGCTGTCGGTGCCGAGCGGTCGCATCCTGCGTGAATACACGCTGCTGTTCGACCCGGCGCCGAACCGTGCCGTCGCCGCCGCCCCGGCGCCGACCGCGCCGGTGGCGGCCGCCCCGGCGCCCGCACCGCGTGCACCGGCCGCCGCGCCGGCACCGGTCGCCCCGCCGCTGGCCGCCGCGCCGGTGCCTGCACCGGCCCCTACCCCACGCGCGTCGGCCCCCGCGCCGGCGCCCCGGCCGGCGGCGGTCGAGCCGACGCCGCGCCTGCCCTCCGCCGAGCCGCCGCGTGCCGCGGCTGGCGACGCCGCGGGCAGCTACGAGGTCAAGCGCGGCGACACGCTGTCCGGCATCGCCGGCAAGCTGGCCCCCGAAGGCGTTTCGCTCGACCAGATGCTGGTCAGCCTGTACCAGAACAACAGCCGCGCGTTCGTCGGCAAGAACATGAACCGGCTGCGTTCCGGTGTCGTGCTGAACGTGCCGACGCCCGAACAGGCCGGTGCGGTGGACCGCCGCGAGGCCCGCCGCGTCATCCAGGCGCAGAGCGCCGATTTCGATGCCTATCGCCAGCGCCTCGCCGGCGCGGTGCCCGAGTCGACCGCCCAGGAAGGGGGCCGCAGCGACACGGGCCGGGTGCAGACCGAGGTCCAGGACAAGAAGCAGGCTGCCGCCCCGGCGCCCGACCGCCTGACGCTCGACAAGGGTCGCAGTGGCGGCGCGGCGCCGTCCGCTGCGGAGGACAAGCTCGCCCGCGAGCGCGCGGAGAAAGAGGCGTCGAACCGCGTCGCCGAGCTGTCGCGCAACCTCGACGAGCTGAAGAAGCTGCAGGCCGCGTCGGCCGCGGCCTCGACCGGCGGCAGCGCCGCGAGTGCCGGTGGGCTGCCCGGCAAGCCGAGCGCTGCCCCTGCGCCGGCCCCGGTGGCCAGCGCGGCCGCGCCCGCGCCGGCACCCGCGGTGGTGGCGTCGGCGCCGGCGGCAGCCGCTGCGCCGGCCGTGGTGGCGAGCGCGCCGCCGGCCGCCAGCGAGCCGGTGCTGGCCGCCTCCGAACCCGCCTCGGCGGTGGTCGCGCAGGCCGCACCGGCGTCCGAGCCGGCGCCGGCAGCGTCAGCTGCCGCGTCGGCCCCGCCGGTCGCGCCGGTGCCGGCCGAGGCCGAGGGCCCGTCGCTGATCGAAACGCTGTCCGACAATCCGCTGGTGCTGCCCGGTGCAGGCCTGATCCTGGCGATCCTGGCGGGCCTGGGCTGGTACCGCCTGCGCAATCGCAACAAGGACGAGGCCGGCGTGACGTCGTTCCTCGAGAGCCGCCTGCAGCCCGATTCGTTCTTCGGGGCCAGCGGCGGCCAGCGCGTCGACACCAAGGATGCCGCCGGCACCCCGTCGTCGATGAGCTACTCGCTCAGCCAGATCGACGCGATCGGCGACGTCGACCCGGTCGCCGAGGCCGACGTCTACCTCGCCTACGGCCGTGACCTGCAGGCCGAGGAGATCCTCAAGGAAGCGATGCGCGCCACGCCGGAGCGGCTGGCGATCCGCACCAAGCTGCTCGAGGTCTACGCGAAGCGCCGCGACACCAAGGGCTTCGAGCTGCTCGCCGGCGAGCTGTACGGCCTGACCGGCGGCCAGGGCGAGGAGTGGAGCAAGGCGCAGGAGCTCGGCCGTTCGATCGACCCCGAGAATCCGCTGTACGAGCCGGGCGGCACGCCCGCCGCGCACTCCGGGCTGGGCGACACCGGCATGGAGCCGCTCGGCGCCAGCACGATGCCGCAGTCGGTGGTGCCGTCGCCGTCGCGATTCCATGACAGCGGCGGTGACGACGACCTGCTCGGCGAATCGCTGTCGGGCACCAACACCGGCGCGGTCGACCTCGACATCTCGATCCCGGCCGACATGGAAGAGCGCGCGCCGGCCGCCGCGCCGTCGGCCTTCGGGGGCGACTCGCTGTCGGGTATCTCGATCCCCGATGTGTCGGGTGTCTCCGAGCCGTCGTTCTCGGTGAGCCAGCCGGCGTCCGCGCCGGCGGCGTTCGAGACCGACCGCCACTCGCTGGACTTCGACCTGCAGGACTTCGCGCCCGCACCGGAGCCCGCGCCCCCGGCCGCCCCGCCGGCGTTCGACCTCAGCGGTATCTCGCTCGACCTCGACGCGCCCGCGCCGGCCCACGGCGGTGACATGGCCTCCGCGCCGCTTGACCTGCCGTTCGAGGAAGACGATGGCACCGACCCGCTGGAGCGCAAGCTCGAGCTGGCCGAGGAGTTCCGCCAGATCGGCGATCTCGAAGGCGCCCGCGACCTGCTGCAGGAAGTCGTCGACAAGGCCGACGGCGGGCTGAAGACGCGCGCCCAGGGCATGCTGGACAACCTCGGCTGACCGCCACTTCCACGGTGTTCGTGCTGGCATGAAGGACCGGGCCCGGCTCGCGCTGGGCATCAGCTACCGCGGCACCGCGTACCACGGCTGGCAGAGCCAGCCCGACGGCCGCACCGTGCAGGACGCGCTGGAGCGCGCCCTCTCCGAGTTCGCTGCCCAGCCGGTGGCCACGCTGTGCGCCGGCCGCACCGACACCGGCGTGCACGGCCTGAACCAGGTGGTGCACCTCGATGCGCCGGTCGAGCGCGAACCGTTCTCGTGGGTGCGCGGCACCAACCGCTACCTGCCCGACGACGTCGCGGTGCAGTGGTGCCAGCCCGTCGGGGCGGATTTCCACGCCCGCAACAGCGCGATCGGGCGCCGCTATGCCTACCTGCTGCTCGAGTCGCCGGTGCGCCCGGCGATCGAAGCCGGTCTGGCCGGATGGACCTTCCGTCCGCTCGACGCCGGGGCGATGCGGCGCGCGGCCCTGCACCTGATCGGCGAACACGACTTCTCCTCGTTCCGCTCGTCCGAGTGCCAGGCCGCCAGCCCGGTGAAGACGCTGCGCAACATCGAGATCTCCCGCCACGGCGCGTACTGGCGCTTCGAGTTCGAGGCCAGTGCCTTCCTGCACCACATGGTGCGCAACCTGATGGGCTGCCTGGTGGCGGTGGGCAGCGGCCGGCGCGAACCGGACTGGCTGCTGGCCGTGCTGGCGGCCCGCAGCCGCGACGCCGCGGCGCCGACCTTCTCCCCGGACGGCCTGTACTTCCTCGGGCCGCAGTACGCGCCGCACCACGGCCTGCCCAACCGCACGCCGGCGTGGGACTGGCTCCCGGGCGGCACGGCCGGTTAAGCTTCCACCATGACCCTTCGTACCCGCATCAAGATCTGCGGCATCACCCGGCCGGCCGACCTGGAGGCGGCGGTCGAGGCCGGCGCCGACGCCATCGGCCTGGTGCTGTGGCCGAAGAGCCCGCGGGCGGTCAGCGTGGCGCAGGCGGCCGCGCTGGCGCGCCGGCTGCCGCCGTTCGTCACGCCGGTGGGCCTGTTCGTCAACGCCACCGACGCCGAGGTGCGGGCCGCCTGCGAGGCGGTGCCGAACCTGCTGCTGCAGTTCCATGGCGACGAGGCGGCCGACACCTGCGACGCCGCCGGCCGCCCGTACCTGCGCGCCGCGCGGATGTCGCCGGGGTTCGATTTGTTAGACTTCGCCCGCCGCTTCCCCGGGGCCCAGGGCCTCGTGCTCGACGCGTTCGTCGAAGGCTACGGGGGCGGGGGAAAGGTGTTCGATTGGTCTCTCATTCCGCCCAGCGTGCCCGCTCCGGTCGTTTTGTCTGGTGGGTTGAATCCTGCAAACGTGGTCGACGCGGTGCTGGGCGTGCGGCCGTGGGCCGTTGACGTCAGCTCCGGTGTCGAAGCGGCCAAGGGCCTGAAGGACGCGGTGCTGATGCGGCAGTTCTGTGCCGCGGTGCGCGAAGCCGACGCACGCCGCCAGGACGCCGAAGAAGGCCTCTGAACAGACGCCCGGTTCGCCAGACGGCACCGGGCCCAGCAAGACATCCCCAACGAGGGACACCCGATGATCGATTACCAGCTACCCGATGCCACCGGGCATTTCGGGGTCTACGGCGGCACGTTCGTGTCCGAGACGCTCTCCTATGCGCTCGAGGAACTGAAGGCGGCCTATGAACACTACCGCCGCGACCCGGCCTTCGTCGCCGAGTTCGAGCGCGAGCTCAAGCACTACGTCGGCCGGCCGAGCCCGATCTACCACGCCGACCGGCTGAGCCGCGAGACCGGCGGGGCGCAGATCTACCTGAAGCGCGAGGACCTGAACCACACCGGCGCGCACAAGATCAACAACACCATCGGCCAGGCGCTGCTGGCCAAGCGGATGGGCAAGCCGCGCGTGATCGCCGAAACCGGCGCCGGCCAGCACGGCGTCGCCACCGCGACCATCTGCGCCCGCTATGGTCTCGAGTGCGTGGTGTACATGGGCAGCGAGGACGTCAAGCGCCAGAGCCCGAACGTCTACCGCATGCACCTGCTCGGCGCGCGCGTGGTGCCGGTCGAGTCGGGCAGCAAGACGCTGAAGGACGCGCTGAACGAGGCGTTGCGCGACTGGGTCACGAACGTGGAGAACACCTTCTACATCATCGGCACCGTCGCGGGCCCGCACCCGTACCCGATGATGGTGCGCGACTTCCAGCGCGTGATCGGCGACGAATCGCTGGTGCAGATGCCCGAGCTGGCCGGCCGGCAGCCCGACGCGGTGATCGCCTGCGTCGGCGGGGGCAGCAACGCCATGGGCATCTTCTATCCGTACATCCCGTACGAGCAGACGCGGCTGATCGGCGTCGAGGCGGCGGGCGAGGGGCTGGACACCGGCAAACACGCGGCGTCGCTGCAGGGCGGCCAGCCCGGCGTGCTGCACGGCAACCGCACCTACGTGCTGCAGGATGCCAACGGCCAGATCACCGAAACCCACTCCATCTCCGCCGGCCTCGATTATCCCGGCGTCGGTCCCGAGCATGCCTACCTGAAGGACATCGGCCGCGCCGAATACGTCGGCATCACCGACGACGAGGCACTGACCGCGTTCCACCGGCTGTGTCGCACGGAGGGCATCATCCCGGCGCTGGAATCGAGCCATGCGGTGGCCCACGCCATCAAGCTGGCGGCCACGATGCGCCCGGACCAGCACATCCTGGTGTGCTTGTCGGGCCGCGGCGACAAGGACATCGGCACCGTCGCCGACCTCTCCGGCGCCTCGTTCCACGACCGGCCGTCGCAGGCCGGCCAGTCCGTCAAGGGCGGTGCCGCGCTGGCCGCGGCCCGCTCGGGAGTGTCGTCATGAGCCGCATCGCCGCCACGCTGGAGGCGCTGCAGCGCGCCGGCCGCAAGGCCCTGATCCCGTACGTCACCGCCGGCGACCCGCACGCCGACGTCACCGTCGACCTGATGCACGCGATGGCCAAGGCCGGCGCGGATGTCATCGAACTGGGCGTGCCGTTCTCCGACCCGATGGCCGACGGTCCGGTGATCCAGCGCGCCAGCGAGCGCGCGCTCGCCAAGGGCATCGGCATGCGGCAGGTGCTCGACATCGTGCGCGCCTTCCGCGCCGGCGACGACCGCACGCCGGTGGTGCTGATGGGCTACGCCAACCCGGTGGAGCGCTACGGCGCCGATCGCTTCGTGCAGGACGCCGCGGCCGCCGGCGTGGACGGCGTGCTGACGGTCGACTACCCGCCGGAGGAGTCCGAGGGCTTCTGCGCCCGCCTGCGCGAGGCCGGGCTCGACCCGATCTTCCTGCTGGCGCCGACCTCCACCGAGGCGCGCATGGCCGCTGTCGGCCGCATCGCCAGCGGCTATGTCTACTACGTGTCGCTGAAGGGCGTGACCGGTGCCGGCCACCTCGACACCGACGCGGTGGCCGAGATGGTGCCGCGCATCAAGCGCCACGTGCCGCTGCCGGTGGGGGTGGGCTTCGGCATCCGCGACGCCGCGACGGCCGTGACGGTCGCCCGGGTCTCCGACGCCGTCGTCATCGGTTCCCGTATCATCCAGCTGATCGAAAACGAGCCACGCGAACGCGTCGCTCCCGTCGCGGCAGCCTTCCTCGCGGAAATCCGGGCCGCCCTCGACCAGATCCCGAAGGAACAAGCATGAGTTGGCTCGAAAAGCTGCTGCCGTCGCGCATCCAACCCACCGACCCGAGCGAACGCCGCTCGGTGCCCGAGGGCCTGTGGGTCAAATGCCCCTCCTGCGAGACGGTGCTCTACAAGACCGACCTGGAGAAGAACCTCAACGTCTGCCCGAAGTGCTCGCACCACCACCGCATCGGGGCGCGCGCGCGGCTGAACTTCTTCCTCGACGACGAGGGCCGCTACGAGATCGGCCAGGAAGTGCTGCCGGTCGATGCGCTGAAGTTCAAGGACAGCCGCAAGTACACCGAGCGCATCAAGGAAGCGATGGAGTCCACCGGCGAGACCGACGCGCTGGTGGTGCTCGGTGGCTGCGTGATGAGCATGCCGGTGGTCGCCGCCTGCTTCGAGTTCGAGTTCATGGGCGGCTCGATGGGTTCGGTGGTCGGCGAGCGCTTCACGCGCGGCGTCGAGACCGCGCTGGAACAGAAGGTGCCCTTCGTCTGCTTCACCGCCACCGGCGGTGCGCGCATGCAGGAAGGCCTGCTGTCGCTGCTGCAGATGGCCAAGACCAACGCTGCGCTGACCCGCCTGGCCAAGGCGAAGCTGCCGTACATCAGCGTGCTGACCGACCCGACGATGGGCGGCGTGTCGGCCAGCTTCGCATTTGTCGGTGACGTCGTGATCGCCGAACCGAAGGCGCTGATCGGCTTCGCCGGCCCGCGCGTGATCGAGAACACCGTGCGCGAGAAGCTGCCCGAGGGCTTCCAGCGCGCCGAGTTCCTGGTCGAGAAGGGCGCCCTGGACATGATCGTCGACCGCCGCGAGCTGCGTTCGACGGTGGCGCGCCTGCTGGCCATGCTGCAGCGCCAGAGCGCTGACGCGGTGGCCTGACACCGCGAAGGCGACGCGCCGGATTTCCAAGGGCGTCCTCGGACGCCCTTGGCCCTTTGTGGTGGTTGTGCGAGACGATGGCTGAAAAAAACCTGGCGGACTGGCTGGCGCACTGTGAGCGCCTGCACGCCAAACCGATCGACCTCGGCCTGGAGCGGGTCGCCCGGGTGCGCGATGCGCTCGGACTGCGCTTCGACGTGCCGGTGTTCACCGTGGCCGGTACCAACGGCAAGGGCTCGACCTGCGCGATGCTCGAGGCCATCCTGCTGCAGGCAGGCTTCCGCGTCGGCGTCTACACCTCGCCGCACCTGGTGCACTTCGAGGAGCGCCTGCGCCTCAACGGCGAGATCGTCGATGGCGCGGCGCTGCTGCCGCACTTCGAGCGGGTCGAGGCGCTGCGGCAGGGCGAGAGCCTCACCTACTTCGAGTTCACGACGCTGGCACTGCTCGACCACCTGGCGCGCCAGCCGCTCGACGCGGTGGTGCTCGAGGTGGGCCTCGGCGGCCGGCTCGATGCGGTCAACGTCATCGACCCCGACTGCGCCATCATCACCAGCGTCGACCTGGACCACCAGGCCTTCCTGGGCAATGACCGCGAGAGCATCGGGCGCGAGAAGGCCGGCATCTTCCGCACCGGCCGGCCGGCGATCGTCTCGGACCCGGTGCCGCCGCAGAGCGTGCTCGACCGCGCGCGCGAGATCGGCGCCACCCTGTGGTGCTTCGGCCGCGACTTCAACTACCAGGGCGACCGCCAGCAGTGGAGCTGGGCCGGCCCGACGCGTCGGCTCAACGCGCTCGGCTACCCGGCGCTGCGCGGCGCCAACCAGCTGATGAACGCCTCCGGCGTGCTGGCCGCGCTCGAATCGCTGCGGGACCGCCTGCCGGTGCCGGTGCAGGCGGTGCGCAACGGCCTGGCGATGGTGCAGCTCCCGGGTCGTTTCCAGATCGTGCCCGGCCAGCCGACGCTGGTGCTCGATGTGGCGCACAACCCACACGCCGCCGCGGCGCTGGCGGCCAACCTCGACCAGATGGGCTTCTTCCCGCGCACCCACGCGGTGCTCGGCGCGATGGCCGACAAGGACCTCGACGGCCTGCTGCGGCCGCTGCTGCCGCTGGTGGACCATTGGTACGCCTGCGACCTGCCGACGCCGCGCGCGTGCAGCGCCGCGCAGCTGCAGGAACGGCTCGCCGCGCTGGGGCAGGGCAGCGTGCAGGCCCATGCCGATCCGTCATCGGCGCTGGCCGCGGCCATCGCTGCAGCGGACCCCACTGATAGAATTTTGGTCTTTGGTTCCTTCTATACCGTGGGTGGCGTGCTGGAGCACGGCCTGCCCCGGCTTGCGGCGGCGCACATGCCGTCGCAGGGGTAGAGGGCTTCGGACCTGCGGCACCAGCGAGCCGCTGCGGCCACGGGTTCCACAGCGTTCATCCCCATGGGTTTGTTCTCCTTCCTGCGGCGCGACCGCAGTGCCGCCAACGAACGGCCGCCGCGCGGCCGCCGGGCCGGTGACCTGCCGAGTGCCGACGTGGTGCGCGCGCAGGCGCGCCGCCGCCTGATCGGCGCCGCGGTGCTGGTGGTCGCCGCGGTGCTCGTGCTGCCGCTGGTGTTCGACAGCAAGCCCCGGCCGTTGCCGGTCGACATCCCGATCGAGGTCCCGCGGCGTGACCTCGCGGTGGCGCTGCCCGAGCCGCCGCCGCGCCGCGATGCCGCCTCCGCGGCGGCCCTGCCCGCGAGCGCGGCCCCCGCCGTCGCCGCCTCGGCGCAGGGCGTGGCGTCGGCCGCCGCGCCGGCCTCGGCGCCGGGGCCGGGGGTGAGCAGCGTGCCGCCCAGGCCGGTCGAGACGCCCAAACCGGTGACCCGGCCCGAACCGGCCCGTCCCGAATCGAAGCCGGAACCGAAGCCGGAACCGAAGCCGGAACCGAAGCCCGAGCGCAAGACCGCCGAGGTCCGCAAGGAGCCGCCGCCCAAGCCGGTGGCCAAGCCGGAGCCCAAACCCGAACCGAAACCCGAGCCCAAGCCGGCCGTCAACGAGGCCGCCCGGGCGCAGGCGGCGCTCGAGGGCCGTGCCGTCGCGGCGGCGCCGAGCCGCTTTGTCGTGCAGGTCGGCGCCTTCGAACAGGCCGACGGGGCCCGCGAGGCGAAGCAGCGTGTCGCCAAGGCCGGCCTGACGGCGCACGAATCGGTGGTGCAGACCGCCGACGGCAAGCGCATCCGCGTGCGGCTGGGGCCGTTCGCCAGCCGCGAGGAAGCCGACAAGGCCGCCGCGAAGCTGCGCGCGGCCGGGCTGTCCGGCGCGGTGATGCCGCAGCCATGAGCGGGGTGGCGGGTGGTGGACGGCGATGGACGCGGTCGATTGGGTGAACGCCGCCTTCGCGGTGGTGCTGCTCGCCTCGCTGCTGGTCGGCGTGCTGCGCGGCCTGGTCTTCGAGGTGCTGTCGCTGCTGGTGTGGGCGGTGGCCTGGACGGTGGCGCATGCGTTCGCGGACGACATGGCCGCGGCGTCGTTCTGGCCGGCGATGACGCCCACGCTGCGGCACGGGCTGGCGTGGGTGCTGGTGTTCGTGCTGACGCTGATGGCCGGGCGGCTGGTGGTCTGGTCGATCCGCCAGCTGCTGCACCTGTCGCCGCTGGCGGGGCTGGACCGTTTCCTGGGCGGGCTGTTCGGGCTCGCACGGGGGGTGCTGATCGCATTGATCGTCGTGATGCTGGTGGGCGAGAGCCCGCTGGCCCGGCACGACCCGTGGCGGCAGGCCCTGGCAGTGCAATGGTCGCAACAGGTGCTCGTGCGGCTGCTGCCGTGGATGCCCGGACAATGGTCGGTTGGCGCGGCGAGCGCGCCGTCGGCGTGATGATGATGTGATGTTGGGGGTTCGCCGTCCGTCAGGACAGCGGGCCGGGCCGGTTTCTTTCTCTGGAGTGAACGATGTGTGGCATCGTTGGGGTGACGTCGAGGTCGCCCGTCAATCAGCTGATCTATGACGCCCTGCTGCTGCTGCAGCACCGGGGTCAGGATGCCGCCGGCATCGTCACGGCGTCGGGCACCAAGTTCTTCATGCACAAGGCGCGCGGCATGGTGCGCGACGTCTTCCGCACCCGCAACATGCGGGCGCTGCCGGGCAGCGCCGGGCTGGGCCAGGTGCGCTACCCGACCGCCGGCAACGCCTACTCCGAGGAGGAGGCGCAGCCGTTCTACGTCAATGCGCCGTTCGGCATCGTGCTGGTGCACAACGGCAACATCACCAACGCCCATTCGCTGAAGAACGAACTGGCCGCGGTGGACCGTCGCCACATCAACACCGAGAGCGACACCGAGGTGCTGCTCAACGTGCTGGCGCACGAGCTCGAGAAGGCCGCACGCGGCCAGCCGCTGACCCAGGCCGAGGTGTTCAAGGCGGTGGCCGCCGTGCACCGCCGCGTGAAGGGCTCGTATGCCGTCGTCGCGCTGATCGCCGGGCAGGGCCTGCTGGCGTTCCGCGACCCGCACGGCATCCGCCCGCTGTGCTTCGGCTCGCTCGAGACCGAGCAGGGCGCCGAGTGGATGGTCGCCAGCGAATCGGTGGCGATGGAAGGCTCGGGCTTCAAGTTCCTGCGCGACGTGGCGCCGGGCGAGGCGGTGTTCTTCGGGTTCGACGGCCAGATGCACGCGCAGCAGTGCGCCGCCGCGCCGGTGCTCGACCCGTGCATCTTCGAGTTCGTGTACCTGGCCCGGCCCGACTCGGTGATCGACGGCATCTCGGTCTACCAGGCCCGCCTGAACATGGGCGAGACGCTGGCGCAACGGGTCATCAGCACGATGCCGCCGTCCGAGATCGATGTCGTGATCCCGATCCCGGAATCGAGCCGTCCTGCGGCCATGCAGCTCGCGCAGCGCCTGGGCAAGCCGTACCGCGAAGGGTTCGTGAAGAACCGCTACGTCGGCCGCACGTTCATCATGCCGGGCCAGTCGGTGCGCAAGAAATCGGTGCGCCAGAAGCTCAACGCCATCGGCCTGGAGTTCAAGGGCCGCAATGTCCTGCTCGTCGACGACTCGATCGTGCGCGGCACCACCAGCAAGGAGATCGTGCAGATGGCCCGTGAGGCCGGTGCCAACAAGGTCTACATGGCCTCGGCGGCACCGCCGGTGCGCTATCCCAACGTCTACGGCATCGACATGCCGACCAAGGGCGAGCTGATCGCGCACAACCGCACGATGGAGGAGATCCGCGCCTACATCGGCTGCGACGCGCTGATCTACCAGGACCTCGATGCGATGAGGCGCGTGGTCGGTTCGCTGAACCCGCAGCTGGCCGGCTTCGAGGCCTCGTGCTTCGACGGCCACTACATCACCGGCGACGTGACCGCCGAGGACTTCGCCGCGATGGCCGAGCAGCGCAGCCTGCAGTCGGAAGAAGAAGACCCGCACGCCCGCACCCGGCTGGCGCTGCAGAGCGCGCAGGAGTGACGATGGACGCTGACAAGCGATTGCCCCGCGTGGCACTGCCCGACGACGTCCGACTGGACACGCTGGCCGTGCGCGAAGGCCTGCCGGCCACGCCGTGGGGCGAGAACTCCGAGGCGCTGTTCCTGACCAGCAGCTTCGTGCACCCGAATGCCGCCACCGCGGCGGCCCGCTTCGCCAACGAAGAGGAAGCGTTCGTCTACACGCGCTTCACCAACCCGACCACGATGATGATGGAGCGCCGCCTCGCGGCGCTGGAAGGCACCGAAGCCTGCATCGCGGCGTCGAGCGGCATGGCGGCGATCCTGCTGCTGGTGATGGGCCTCTTGAAGGCCGGCGACCACGTGATCTGCTCGCGCAGCGTGTTCGGCTCGACCATCAAGCTGCTGCAGGGCGAGTTCGGCAGGTTCGGTGTCGAGACCAGCTTCGTCTCGCAGACCGACGTGGCCGAATGGCGCGCGGCGCTGCGGCCCAATACCAAGCTGCTGTTCGCCGAGACGCCGAGCAACCCGCTCACCGAGATCTGCGACATCCGCGCGCTGGCCGACCTGGCGCATGGCGCCGGCGCGCTGCTGGTGGTGGACAACTGCTTCTGCTCGCCGGCGCTGCAACAGCCGGCCAAGCTCGGCGCCGACCTGATCGTGCACTCGGGCACCAAGTACCTGGACGGGCAGGGCCGTGTGGTCGCCGGTGCGGTGTGCGGTCCCGAGGCCATCATCGAAGGCAAGCTGGTGCCGATCATGCGCTCGGCCGGCATGTGCCTGTCGCCGTTCAACGCCTGGGTGGTGCTGAAGGGCCTCGAGACGCTGTCGATCCGCATGCAGGCGCAGAGCGAGCGGGCGCTGGCGCTGGCCACCTGGCTGGAGCAGCACCCGTCGGTGCAGCGGCTCTACTACCCCGGCTTGCCGTCGCACCCGCAGCACGGGCTGGCGATGCGCCAGCAGCGCAGTGGTGGGGCGGTGGTGAGCTTCGTGGTGCGCGGCGACGGCCCCGAGCAGGGCCGTGCCAATGCCTTCTCGGTGATCGACGCGACGCGCATCTGCTCGATCACCGCCAACCTGGGCGACACCAAGACCACCATCACGCACCCGGCCAGCACCTCGCACGGTCGCCTCACCGAGGAGCAGCGCCTGGCCGCCGGCATCTCCCAGGGGCTGATCCGCGTCGCGGTCGGCCTCGACGACCTCGAAGACCTGAAGGCCGACCTCGCGCGCGGCCTCGACGCCCTGTCCCGATGACCTCAGCAGACGCTTCCAAGCCGGTGCGCACCCGCTTCGCGCCCAGCCCGACCGGCTTCATCCACCTCGGCAACATCCGCTCGGCGCTGTACCCGTGGGCCTTCGCCCGTGCCAGCGGCGGCGTGTTCGTGCTGCGCATCGAGGACACCGACGTCGAGCGTTCGTCGCAGGAAGCGGTGGACGTGATCCTCGAGAGCATGCAGTGGCTGGGCCTCGACCACGACGAAGGTCCGTTCTACCAGATGCAGCGCATGGACCGCTACAAGGTCGTGTTGCAGCAGTTGGTGGAACAGGGGCTGGCCTATCCCTGCTACATGAGCCAGGCCGACCTCGACGCGCTGCGCGAGCGCCAGATGGCGGCCAAGCAGAAACCGCGCTACGACGGCACGTGGCGGCCAGAGCCCGGCAAGGTGCTGCCGCCGGTGCCGGAAGGCGTGCGGCCGGTGATCCGCTTCCGCAACCCGGAGGGCGGCACGGTGGCGTGGGACGACAAGGTCAAGGGCCGCATCGAGATCAGCAACGGCGAGCTCGACGACCTCGTGATCGCCCGGCCCGACGGCACGCCGACCTACAACTTCTGCGTCGTCGTCGACGACATCGACATGCGCATCACGCATGTCGTGCGCGGTGACGACCACGTCAACAACACGCCGCGCCAGATCCACATCTTCCGCGCCCTCGGCCAGGAGCCGCCGGTGTACGCACACCTGCCCACCGTGCTGAACGAGCAGGGCGAGAAGATGAGCAAGCGCCACGGCGCCAAGCCGGTGACGCAGTACCGCGACGAAGGCTACCTGGCCGACGCGGTCGTGAACTACCTGGCCCGGCTGGGCTGGAGCCACGGCAACGACGAGATCTTCTCGCGCGAGCAGCTGCTGCAGTGGTTCAACCTCGACCACCTTGGCAAGAGCGCCGGCCAGTTCGACGAAACCAAGCTGCGCTGGGTGAACCAGCAGCACATGAAGGCCTGCGACGACACCGTGCTGGCCGGCCTGGTCGCCACGCAGTTGCAGCGCCTGGGCATCGACGCGGCCGGCGATGCCCGCCTGCCGGCGCTGTGCGCACTGTTCAAGGACCGCTGCAGCACCACGGTCGAACTGGCGGAATGGCTGTCGATGTACTTCGGCGACGTGACGCCGAACGAGGAGGAGCTTGCCAAGCACCTCACCGACGCGGTACGCCCCGCAGTGCAGGCTTTCGCGGACCGGCTCGAGGCGGTGGAATGGACCGCCGCGGCGATCCAGGCAGCGATGAAGGAAACGCTCGCCGCGCAGGGCCTGAAGATGCCGCAGCTGGCGATCCCGGTGCGCGTGCTGGTGTGCGGCCGCGCCCAGACGCCGTCCATCGACGCGGTGCTCGCGCTGTTCGACAAAAATATCGTGCTGAAACGCTTGCGCGGTTCGTAGAAACCATCCTATACTTGCGTTCTCGCTTGAACAGCGCAGCAAAACAAACGGCAGGTTCAAAAGACAGGCAGTTTGGATTGTTCGGGGGTATAGCTCAGCTGGGAGAGCGCTTGCATGGCATGCAAGAGGTCAGCGGTTCGATCCCGCTTACCTCCACCAATCGACCTGATGGTGGCGCGTTGTTCAAGAGATGGTGAAAGATCTGACCCCTTCGTCTAGAGGCCTAGGACACGACCCTTTCACGGTTGTAACAGGGGTTCGAATCCCCTAGGGGTCGCCACTTCGGTGGCGCAAGTTTCGGCAGCACTTGAGGATTCGGCCTGGAGTTGCCGGCCACGCGGAGTGGTAGTTCAGTTGGTTAGAATACCGGCCTGTCACGCCGGGGGTCGCGGGTTCGAGTCCCGTCCACTCCGCCAAGCATTCGAGGCCCTCAGGCTGTGTCTGAGGGCTTTTTTGATAGAGCGTCTGACCCCTTCGTCTAGAGGCCTAGGACACGACCCTTTCACGGTTGTAACAGGGGTTCGAATCCCCTAGGGGTCGCCACTTCGGTGGCGCAAGTTTCGGCAGCACTTGAGGTCTCGGCCTGGAGTTGCCGGCCACGCGGAGTGGTAGTTCAGTTGGTTAGAATACCGGCCTGTCACGCCGGGGGTCGCGGGTTCGAGTCCCGTCCACTCCGCCAGGATTTCACGAAAACGCCCGCTGCACGCGGGCGTTTTTCATGGCTCCGTTCTTTCGGCGTCGACCTCCAGAGCGGGATCGTCGGTCGCACTGGGCGGAAAGGGGCCTTTTCGCTTGTGCGACTCTTGCCGGTGAGCGGGCCGTCCGGCTCGCCATCGCGACAGGAGCCGTCTCATGGAACATCGACTGCAACTGCTGGAATCGTTCGCCGCGCAGGGCGCCGACGGCCGCATGTACAAGGTGCGGGCCTATGAACACCAGGTGCATGACGCTGCCTGGCTGCAGGATGGCCAGGAACACTGGGAATCCACCGGGGAGACCGAGTACCGGCTGGACAACGGCGAGCGGCTGGACGTGCGGCCGGACGGCTCGATGCGTGAGCCGAACTCCGGCCTCGAACTGCGCTTGCACTGAGCCGCCCGCACCGCGGGAGCCGGCGGCCCGCGGTGTGATGGGTCACACCATGTCGTCCCAGGGCCGCGACAACCGCACCGCGCCATTGATGATGCCCACCATCGAATAGGTCTGCGGGAAGTTGCCCCACAGCTCGCCGGTGTGGGGGTGCGTGTCCTCGGAAAGCAGGCCGACATGGTTGCGGGCCGCCAGCAGCGATTCGAACAGCTCGCGGGCCTGCTCGGTGCGGCCGATGCGGGCCAGCGCGTCGAGCCGCCAGAACGAACACACGTTGAACGCCACCTCCGGCAGGCCGAAGTCGTCCGGTGCTTCGTAGCGGCGCATGAACGGGCCGTCGGCCAGCACGTTCTCGATCGCGTCGACGGTCGAGACGAAGCGCGGGTCCTTCGGATCGATGAACCCGACCTCGGCCATCAACAGCACGCTGGCATCGAGGTCCTGGCCGCCGAAGCTCTCGGCGAAGCACTTGCGCTTCTCGTTCCACGCCTGCGACAGGATGCGGTCCTTGATGGTCTGCGCCCGTTCCTGCCAACTCGCCGCCCGCGCCGGGATGCCCAGCACCGCGGCGATCTTCGCGAGGCGGTCGCAGGCGGCCCAGCACATCAGCGAGGACGAGGTGTGCACCCGTGCGCGGGTGCGCAGTTCCCACATGCCGGCATCGGGCTGGTCATGCAGCTGCCAGGCCATCTCGCCGACCCGCTCGAGCGATGCGAAGTCGGAGGCATCGGCGCGGCGGAACAGCCGGTGGTCGTGGAACGACTGCGCCGCGCCGAGGATGATGTTGCCGTAGACATCGTGCTGGAAGTGCTCGTAGGCCTGGTTGCCCAGCCGCACCGGACCCATGCCGCGGTAGCCGCCCAGGTGTTCGACGATGCTCTCCGGCAGGCCCTGTTCGAGCGCGATGCCGTAGAGCGGCTGCACGTGGCCGCCCCCGGAGGCCCGCACCACGTCGTGCAGCCAACGCAGGTAGTCCTCCATCGTGCCCACTTCGGACAGGCTGTTCAGCGCCCGCACGACGAAGAAAGCGTCGCGCAACCAGCAGTACCGGTAGTCCCAGTTGCGCTCGCTGTTCGGCGCTTCGGGGATGCTGGTGGTCATCGCGGCCACGATCGCGCCGGTCTCGTCGAACTGGCACTTCTTCAGCGTGATCGCCGCGCGGATCACGGCCTCCTGCCACTCGAGCGGCAGTGCCAGGCGGCGGGTCCAGTGGCTCCAGTAGAGCACCGTCTGTTCCTCGAAGTCGCGGGCGATCTCCTCGACCCCGCCGGAGAGGCTCTCGTCCGGGCCGAGGATCAGGCTCACCGGCCCATGCAGCGAGAACCAGGTGCCCGCCGCCACGTAGGTGGGCGGCGCATTGGTGGACAGCCGCAACGTCTGGTTCGGCAGCACGTAGCGCAGGTGGTTGCTGCCGCGCGTGAGCGCGGGCTCCGCGACCCCCCAGTCGGCGCGCGGTTGCACGATGAAACGCACGCGCGGATGTCCCTGCAATGGCCGCACCCGCCGCACCAGCTGGGCCGGACGGAAGACCCGTTCGCGCATGAAGAAGCGCGGCGCGAAGTCCACCACCTCGATGCCCTGTCCCTGGGCATCGTAGAGGCGGGTGCGCACGACGGCGGTGCCGTGTTCATAGGTCTGCTCGGAACGGGCGAAGCCCTCGAGCTCGACCCCGAACGTGCCCGCCTCGCCGATGCCCTGGCGGGAGTCGAGCAACGCGTGGAACACGGGGTCCCCGTCGAACCGGGGCATGCAGCACCACACGATCGAGGCACGGCGGTCGACGAGGGCGCTGATCGTGCAGTTGCCGATCATCGCGAGGTCGAGGGAGGCAGCGGGTCGGTCTTGGCTCATTCGATGATCCTCTCCGGAAGCCGATACCAACATCGCGTGTGGGCGTTCCGGATGACGGAAAACCCCTCGCTGGCCGAGGTCAGTATATTGGGCTGGATGTACATGCCAGCCCCAGGAGCCGTGCAGCACGGGCCCCGACGAAGAATGCCATGGTGAGGACGCTGCGACTGCAACTGCGCTTTGTCGTTCCCCTGTTGCTCACGATGGTGGTCGCCGCGTATGTCGCCGTGCCGCTGCTGGACCGGCTGAACCTGCGCTGGTTCGCACGCGACCTGAACCTGCGCGGCGAGCTCGTCGCCAACACGCTCACCGATTCGATCGTCGAGGCGCTGCGCGAGTCCTCCGGGCAGCGCCTGCAGAGCCTCTTCGACCGTGCCGCCCTCGACGAGCGCCTGCTCGCCATCGGGCTCTGCTCGCCGCAGCAGGTGCTGATCCGCAAGACCCGCAACTACCCGGCAAGCTTCTCCTGCGAGGACGCCCGGCGCCTGCGTGCGGCCGGCGGTGATCCCAGCGTCACGCTGCCCGGCGGCCCGGTGCACGTGGGCTTTTATCCGATCCGCGGCGACGAGGGCGAGGTGGCCTCGCTGATCGTGCTGCAGGACCTCGGCTTCATCGACCGCCGCAGCCTCGACACGCGCCGTTACCTGGTGGTCTTCATCATCGTGCTGGGCCTGGTGGTGGCGCTGATCACGATGGTGGTGGCGCAGCTGAGCTGGCGCGGCTGGGTGGCCGGTGCGCGGGCGCTGATGCGGGGCGAAGGCCTGTTGCGGCCGCTGTCGGCCCCGGTGCCGGAGCTCGCCCCGTTCGCGGCCGACCTGCGCGAACGCCTGCGCGACCTCGAGGACGAATACCGCCGCGCCCACGGCCCGGTCACCGAATGGAACCCCGACCGGCTGCGCTGGCTGCTGCGCACGCAGCTGCGCGGCGACCAGGTGATCGTGGTCTCCAACCGCGAGCCGTACCTGCACGAGCCCGGCCCGGACGGCCCGGTGGTGAAGCGGCCGGCCAGCGGCCTGGTCACCGCGGTCGAGCCGGTGATGCGCGCCTGCTCGGGCACCTGGATCGCCCACGGCAGCGGCAAGGCCGACCGCGAGACCGTCGACTCGCACGACCGCGTGCGGGTGCCGCCGGGCCGCGAGGACTACACGCTGCGCCGCATCTGGCTCACCGAGGAGGAAGAGCAGGGCTACTACTTCGGCTTCGCCAACGAAGGCCTCTGGCCGCTGTGCCACGTGGCCCACGTTCGGCCGGTGTTCCGCGAGGGCGACTGGCAGCAGTACAAGGCCGTGAACCAGCGCTTCGCCGATGCCGTGGTGGCCGAGGCGCGCAGCGACGACCCGGTGGTGCTGGTGCAGGACTACCACTTCGCGCTGCTGCCCGCGATGGTGCGCGAGAAGCTGCCCCGCGCCACCATCCTGACCTTCTGGCACATCCCGTGGCCGAACCCCGAGTCGTTCGGCATCTGCCCGTGGCGGCGCGAGCTGCTGCAGGGCATGCTGGGCAGCACCATCCTCGGCTTCCACACCCGCTTCCATTGCAAGAACTTCATGGAAACGGTCGACCGCTACCTCGAGGCCCGCATCGAGCAGGAACACTCGACGGTCACCTTCCACGAGGACGAGACGCTGATCGAGAACTATCCCATCTCGATCGAATGGCCGAGCGAAGCGACGATGGCCGCCTGGCCCAGCATCGCCGAATGCCGCGCCGCGGTGCGGCAGCGCCTCGGCCTGCCGGAGGACCACCAGCTGATCGTCGGCGTCGACCGCTTCGACTACACCAAGGGCATCCTCGAGCGGCTGCGCGCGCTCGAACGCCTGCTCGAGAAACACCCGGAATGCCTGGGCCGCATCTCGCTGGTGCAGGTGGCGTCGCCCACGCGCGCGTCGCTCGACGAATACCGCTCCTTCCAGGACCAGATCGCCCGCATCACCGAGCGCATCAACCACCGCTTCGGCCGCGAGGGCTATTCGCCGGTGCACCTGCTGGTGGAGCAGTTCGGGTCCGACGCGGTCAACCAGCTGTACCGTGCGGCCGATGTCTGCGTGGTGACCAGCCTGCACGACGGCATGAACCTGGTCTGCAAGGAATTCGTCGCCGCGCGCGACGACCAGCAGGGCGTGCTGGTGCTCAGCCGTTTCGCGGGGGCGGCGCGCGAGCTCAGCGAGGCGCTGATCGTCAACCCGTACCACGTGGAGGAGACCGCCGATGCCATCTACCAGGCGCTCACGATGCCCGAGGCCGAGCAGCGCGAACGCATGGCGAGCCTGCGCATGACGGTGCGCGAGTTCAACGTGTTCCGCTGGGCCGGCCGCATGCTCACCGATGCGGGGCGCTGGCGCATGCGCGAGCGCATCGAGGCGCGCGTGCAACGCCATCGGGAGGTCGAGTGATGCAGCACCTGTTGACCCCGGCCGGTGACGCCGCGTTGGCCGAGATGGTGCGCCAGCCGATGCTGCTGGCGTTCGACTTCGACGGCACGTTGGCGCCCATCGTGGCGCGGCCCGAGCTGGTCGAGGTGTCCGCGGGCGTTTCGGACCGGTTGCGCCGCCTGTCGGAGCTCACCACGGTGGCCGTGATCACCGGTCGCAGCCTGGCCGATGTGCAGCCGCGGCTGGGCTTCGAGCCGCGCTACCTGGTCGGCAACCATGGCGCCGAAGGGGCGCTCAGCGGGGCGCTGCTGTCCCCCGACTGGTCGCACCGGGTGCACGCGCGGCTGGCCGAACACCGTGCCCCGCTCGACGCGGCGGGCGTCACGGTGGAGGACAAGGGCTTCTCGCTGGCGCTGCACTACCGCCTCGCGCCCGATCCCGAGGCCGCGGTGCGCGCCATCGAAGCGGCACTCGAGGGCCTGTCGGCCAGCCACCGCGTCTTCGGTGGCAAGTGCGTGCTGAACGTGGCGCCGGCCAATGCCCCCGACAAGGGCGACGCCTTGCTGCAGCTGGTGCGCGAGGCCCGGGTGTCGAGCGCGCTGTTCGTCGGCGACGACGTCAACGACGAGCCGGCGTTCGAGCGCGCCGAGCCGCATTGGGTCACCGTGCGCATCGGCCGCGAGGGCCCGCCATCGAAGGCCCGCTTCTGCCTCGACGCCACCGTCGAAGTCGAGTCGATGCTCGAGCGCATCCTGGCGCTGCTGTCCGCCACACGCCCGTGACGCCGGCCGGGGCTTTACCGCTTGTCTAGAATCGGTTCGTCCGGTCGGATCTCCGGCCGTGGCGAACAGAAGCGACCCTCTACGGAGCCCTCGAGGGCTCCTTTTTTTCGGCGGACGCGTCCGTCTCGGCCTCCGGCAGGGGTCGCCAGCGCGCCAGCTGCGCCTGGGCCAGCGTGCCGTACAGCGGCGGCGTCACCAGCCGTGCGATGCCGCTGGCCACCACGCTGGCGGCCATCAGGCTCAGCACCATCGCGTGGCCGTCGACCATCTCCATCACGATGATGAAGGCCGTCAGCGGGGCCTGCGTGACCGCGGCGAGGAAGCCGGCCATGCCGATGGCCATCAGCGCGCCGATGTTCGGATCGCCGAGCAGGTGCGCCACGTCGTGGCCGATCGCGCCGCCGATCGACAGCGAAGGCGCGAAGATGCCGGCGGGCACGCCGCTCCAGGTGGTGAGCCAGGTGGCGATGAACTTCAGCGGCAGGTACAGCCACGGCAGGGTGCTCTCGTCGGCCAGCATGGCACGGGTCTGCTCGTAGCCGCTGCCGAAGGTGGCGCCGTGCAGTGACCCGCCGATCAGCGCCGTGCCGAGGCCGCAGGCCGCGGCGAACAGCAGCGGATGCCGGCCCTGCCAGGCGGTGGACCGCTCGTGGCCGCCGCCGGTCAGCGAGGCGATCAGCAGCCGGGCGAACAGCCCGCCCGCCAGGCCGCTGAGCAGCGTCACGATCGCGCCGGGCCACAGCAGCGCGCTGCCGACGTCGGGCACGTGGATCACGCCGAAGTACGGCGAGTTGCCTTCGATCGACACGGCCAGCAGCCCGGCGAGCACGATGGCGCCGATCAGCAGGCCGCTGTTGCGCTGTTCCGGCGTGCGCGAGAGTTCCTCGATCGCGAACATCACACCGCCCAGCGGGGTGTTGAAGGCCGCGGCGATGCCGGCGGCGCCGCCGGCCACCAGCAGCCCCTGAGGGCGGATCTCGGTGCCCTGCGGTAGCAGCCGGCGCGCCGCGTGCATCACGCCGGCGGCGATCTGCACCGACGGGCCTTCGCGGCCGAGCGACAGCCCGCCAAACATGCCGGCGGTGGTCAGCACGGTCTTCCACAGGCTCAGCCGAAGGCCGACCAGCAGCGATTGCCGTGGCGCCGGCATCGACGGGTCGAGCGCGGCCATCACCTGCGGGATGCCCGAGCCGGCCGCGCCGGGCGCGAAGCGGCGTGTCAGTGCCACCACCGCCGCCGTGCAGCAGGGCACCCACAGCAGCGCGAGCCCGCCGTGCGACGCGAAGAGGTGCAGGAAGCGGTGCAGGGCCCACTCGACCGCGCGCGCCAGCCCCACCACCAGCAGTCCGGCGGCCGCGGCCGCAGCCAGGATGACGATGCGGGTCCACCAGCGACGCCAGTCGGTGAGTTCGGCGTGGACGGCCTTGCTGATCAGGGAGTCGGGGCGTGGCAGCATGGAGGGCAAAGAAAAACAGCGCCCGGGGGCGCTGTCTTCAGGTCGACGCTGGCAGGGTCAGCGACGCGGGGTTCACTTCTGCGGGTAGACCACGTCGGCGCGGCGGTTCTGCGCCCACGAGGCTTCGTCGTGGCCGGTGGCCTTCGGCTTCTCTTCGCCGTAGCTGACCGCTTCGGCCTGGCCGTCCTTGACGCCGACGACCTTCAGGGCCTTCACGACGGCTTCGGCACGGCGCTGGCCGAGGGCCAGGTTGTACTCGGTGCTGCCGCGCTCGTCGGTGTTGCCTTCGACGCGCACGTTCAGGGTCGGGTTGGCCGACAGGTACTTGCCTTGCAGGTCGATCACGGCGTTCGACTCGCTCTTGATGGTGGACGAGTCGAAGTTGAAGTACACGCTGCGCTGTTGCGAGACCGGGCTGTTCGGGTCGAGGTGGGCCGGCACGGCGACGGGCGCGGCGACCGGGGCCGGGGCAGCAGGTGCCGGCGCCGGGGCCTGCGGCACTTCAGCCGGGGCCGGGGCGGGGGCCGGGGCTTCCTTGGGCGTGCTGCTGCAAGCGGCGAACAACGCGGTGGTCGAGATCAGCAGCAGAGTCTTGGCGGCATTCATGGAATTTTTTCTCCAGGAGACAGGACAGAACAGAAGCGATTCGCCTGTCGGACCAGCGGTATCCGCATCGACAACCACGAAGGCCACGGGCGGCAGGCAGCCGCGGAGTTTACAAGCGTGCCGGGCAGTTCTCGTTCATGGATGTAAAGCAGCAGTCGGACAAGGGCTTCGCGTGCGGTATCCGACGCGCGAACGGGCGGTGCGCCGGCATGGCGCAGCGCTGCCGGCTCCCTACAATCGTCGCCGCCTTTCGCTCGCCAACTTCCATCTTCTTTCAGGGCTCTCATGCAAGTACACGCCTCGGCCTTCAAGGCCTACGACATCCGCGGCATCGTCGGCCAGACCATCGACGAGACCTTCGCCGAGCACCTCGGGCGCGCCTTCGGCACCGAGGCCCGTGCCGCTGGCGAGAAGGCCGTGGTGGTCGGGCGTGACGGGCGCGTGTCCGGGCCGGGGCTGGTCGAGGCGCTGAAGCGCGGTCTCGCCTCGACCGGGCTCGACGTGGTCGACCTCGGCGCGGTCACCACGCCGATGGTGTATTACGTCGCCGCCACCCGGGCGAAGCACGGCTGCCGCAGCGGCATCCAGGTCACCGGCAGCCACAACCCGAAGGACTACAACGGCTTCAAGATGGTGCTGGCGGGGGTGGCCATCCATGGCGAGACCATCCAGGGCCTGAAGCGCCGCATCGAGGCCGAGGACTACGCGCAGGGCGAGGGCCGCATCGGGTCGATGGACATCCTCGCCGAATACACGCACCGCATCGTCAGCGACTGCAAGCTGGCGCGCCCGCTGAAGATCGTCGTCGATTCGGGCAACGGCATCCCGGGGGCCTCGGCGCCCGGCATCCTGCGCGCGCTCGGCTGCGAGGTGATCGACCTGTACAGCCGCGTCGACGGCGACTTCCCGAACCACCATCCCGATCCGTCGAAGCCGGAGAACCTGGCCGACCTGATCAAGGTCGTGAAGGCCACCGAGGCCGACCTCGGCCTGGCGTTCGACGGCGACGGCGACCGCCTGGGCGTCATCACGAAGGACGGCCAGAACATCTTCCCGGATCGCCAGCTGCTGCTGTACGCCCGCGACATCCTGCAGCGCCACCCCGGCGCTACCATCATCTACGACGTCAAGTGCTCGCAGCGCCTGCCCGAAGGCATCCGCGCAGCCGGCGGCGTGCCGCTGATGTGGAAGACCGGTCACTCGCTGGTCAAGGCCAAGCTGAAGGAAACCGGCGCGCCGATCGCCGGCGAGATGAGCGGCCACATCTTCTTCGGCGAGCGCTGGTACAACTTCGACGATGCGATGTACACCGCCGGCCGGCTGCTCGAGATCCTGTCGCGCCATGAAGACCCGAGCGAGGTGCTGAACGCGCTGCCCACGAGCTTCAGCACGCCCGAGCTGAACGTGGCCTGCGATGACGGCGACCAGCACGAGGTGGTCGCGAAGCTGCAGGCTGCCGCCGACTTCCCCGGTGCCGAGGTCAACACCATCGACGGCGTGCGCGCCGACTACCCGGACGGCTTCGGCCTGATCCGGGCGTCCAACACCACGCCGGTGCTGGTGCTGCGCTTCGAAGGCCACACCGAGGAGGCGCTGCACCGCATCGAGCACGACTTCATGGCCGCGCTGCGCGCCGTGAAGCCGGACGCCAAGGTCCAGGCCTCGGCCCATTGAAGCCGCTCGTCGGGCCGGGCGCCGAAGGGCGCCTGCTGATCGTCAAGCTGTCGTCGCTGGGCGATGTGATCCATGCGATGCCGGTGGTGCACGACCTGCATGCGGCGGCGCCGTGCCTGCACATCGACTGGGTGGTCGAGCCCGGCTTTGCGCCGCTGGTGCGGCGCGTGGCCGGTATCGGCCGCGTGGTCGAGTGCGCGCAGCGCCGCTGGCGCCGGCAGGGCTGGCTGCGGGGCGCGTTCGATGCCGGCGTGCGGGCCGAAAAGCGGGCGTTCCGCGACACGCTGCGCGCCGAGGCCTACGACGCGGTGATCGACCTGCAGGGCCTCACCAAGTCGGCGCTGGTGGCGCGGCAGGCGCGGCTGGCCCCCAGCGGCGAACGCATCGCGATGGCGAACCGCACCGAGGGCTCAGGCTATGAGCCTCCCACCCGCTGGGTCGCCGACCGGGCGATCGCGATCGAGCCGCACATCCACGTCGTCGACCGCTCGCGCGAGGTCTGCGCGCGCGCCCTCGGTTATGCGGTGCAGGGGCCGCCGGTGTTCGGGCTGCGGGCCCGGCCGGTGGCCGTGGCGCGGCGCACCGTCGCGCTGGTGCACGGCACCTCGCGCGACGACAAGCTGTGGCCCGAGGCACACTGGGTCGCGCTCGGGCAGCGGTTGGTGGACAGCGGCTTCGCGCTGGCGCTGCCGCAGGGCAGCGCCGAAGAGGCCCGCCGGGCCGAGCGCCTGGCCGCGGCGCTCGGCCCGGCGAATGCCACCTGCTGGCCGGCGATGTCGCTCGACGCGCTGACCGACCACCTGGCGGCCTGTGCCGGCGTGGTCGGCGTGGACAGCGGCCTGTCGCACCTCGCGGTCGCGCTCGACCTGCCACACGTGCAGCTCTACAACTTCCCGACCGCCTGGCGCACCGGGCCGCTGCCCGAGCACGGCCATGCGCACCAGCGCAGCGTCGGTGGCGCGTCGGTGCCCACGGTCGACAGCGTGTGGGCTGCGTGGCAGGCCGTGGTGCAGGCATGAAGCGTTGGTGGGCCCATGCGGCGTACTCGGCGCTGGTCACGTTGCTGGCGCCGTTCCTGGTGCTGCGGCTGTGGCGGCGGGCGCGGGCGGAACCGCTGTACGGCACGCATCTCGGCGAGCGCTATGGCCTCTACGGCGGCCGCGAAGCCCCGTTCGACGTCTGGCTGCATGCCGTCTCGCTCGGCGAGACGCGCGCCGCCGAGCCGCTGCTGCAGGCGCTGCGCGAGCGGCAGCCGGGCTTGCGGCTGCTGCTCACCCACAGCACCGCCACGGGCCGGGCCGCGGGTGCCCCGCTGCTGCGGCCCGGCGACCGCCAGGCCTGGCTGCCGTTCGACACCCCGGGCGCGGTGCGGCGTTTCCTGCGCCACTTCCGGCCGCGGGTCGGTGTGCTGATGGAGACCGAGGTCTGGCCCAACCTGGTGGCCGGCTGCCGACAGGCCGGCGTGCCGCTGCTGGTGGCCAACGCGCGCCTGTCGCCGAAGAGCCTGCGCCAGTCGCTGCGCTTCGATGCGCTGCTGCGGCCGGCTGCCGCGGGCCTGACCGACGTGCTGGCGCAGACCGAGGCCGATGCGCAGCGCATGCGCGAGGCCGGCGCCGGCCACGTGCAGGTGATGGGCAATCTGAAGTTCGACCTCGCGCTCGATCCGGCCGCGCTCGCGCTCGGGCAGCGCTGGCGCGAGGCCTCGCCGCGCCCGGTGGTGATGGCGGCCGTGTGGCGCGAAGGCGAGGACGGCCCGCTGCTGCGGGCCTGGACCGCGCTGGCGCCGGCCGGGCGGCCGCGGCTGCTGCTGGTGCCGCGCCATCCGCAGCGCTTCGACGAGGTGGCGGCGCTGGTCGTGCAGGCCGGGCTGTCGCTGTCGCGCCGCAGCGCCTGGGCCGGCGGCGTGCCCGATGCCGCGGCGCTGGACGCCGACGTCTGGCTGGGCGACTCGATGCGCGAGATGGCGGCGTACTACACGCTGGCCGACATCGCGCTGCTGGGCGGCAGCTTCGCGCCGCTGGGGGGCCAGAACCTGATCGAGGCGGCCGCCTGCGGCCGTTGCGTGGTGATGGGGCCGCACACCTTCAACTTCGCCGACGCCGCCGAGCGGGCCGAGGAGGCCGGCGCTGCGCTGCGCGTGGCCGACCTGGCGGCGGCGGTGCCGGCCGCGCTGACCGTGCTCGCCGATGCGGCCGAGCGCACGCGCCGCGAACAGGCCGCACTCGCCTTCGCCGCGGCGCACCGGGGGGCGGCGGCGCGCATGGCCGACGCAGTGTTGCAGCGCCTGTCTGTGGGAGCGGCTTCAGCCGCGATTCGCGGCAGGCAGTGAGCGATTCGACGCATCGCGGCTGAAGCCGCTCCCACAGAAAGAGACCCCCACCCGCCTCGCCGCTCAGGGCACCAGCAGTGCGCTGACCGCGTCGATGTCGCCCGGCATCAGCACGCCGGCCGCCTGGCGCAGCTTCAGGCCGTTCACCACAGCCGACGCAGTGCTGCAGCGCCTGTCTGTGGGAGCGGCTTCAGCCGCGATGCGCGGCAGGCAGTGAGCGATTCGACGCATCGCGGCTGAAGCCGCTCCCACAGAAAGACCCCCACCCGCCTCGCCGCTCAGGGCACCAGCAGTGCGTTGACCGCGTCGATGTCGGCCGGCATCAGCACGCCGGCCGCCTGGCGCAGCTTCAGGCCGTTCACCAGCCGACGCAGTGTTGCAGTGCCTGTCTGTGGGAGCGGCTTCAGCCGCGATTCGCGGCAGGCAGTGAGCGATTCGACGCATCGCGGCTGAAGCCGCTCCCACAGAAAGACCCCCACCCGCCTCGCCGCTCAGGGCACCAGCAGCGCGTTGACCGCGTCGATGTCGGCCGGCATCAGCACGCCGGCCGCCTGGCGCAGCTTCAGGCCGTTCACCAGCGTGTCGTAGCGGGCCTTCGCCAGCGTCTGCTGCGTGGTGGTGAGCTGGGCCTGCGCGTTCAGCACGTCGAGGTTCACGCGCACGCCGACCCGGTAGCCCAGCTGCGTGGCCTCGAGGGCCAGTTTCGACGAGGCTTCGGCGGCCTCGTAGGCGCTGACCTGCGCGCGCAGCGACTGCACGCCGAGGAAGGCCTGGCGAGTGGCCAGCGCCACGCTGCGGCGGGCGTTGTCGAAGTCGTCGCGCGCCTTCTCCTCGAGCTGCACGGTTTCCTTGACGCGGTTCTGGATCGCGCCGCCCTGGTAGAGCGGCACGGTCAGGGCAAGGCCGATGCTGGCGTCGGTGCGGGTGCCCTCGGCACTGCGCTGGATCGGTTGCCCGACGCCGCTGTCGATGCGCGTGTCGGCGTCGATGCGGGCCTTGCCGTAGCTGCCGGTGAGCGCGACCGTGGGCAGGTGGCCGGCGCGCGCCTTCTCGGTCTCGAGCTTGGCCACCTCGTAGGCCACGCGCGCCTGCTGCACGGTCGGGCTCTCGGCTTCGGCGTCGCGCAGCCAGCGCTCGACGTCCAGCGGCTGCTGCGGCAGTGTCGCGCTGACGGCCAGCGGCCGCGGGTCGACCGCCGGACGGCCGACGCGCTGGTCGAGCGCGGCCTGCTTGACCCGCAGGTCGTTCTCCGCCGCCAGCACCTGCGCGGTGCTGAGGTCGTAGCGGGCCTGCGCTTCCCGCGTGTCGGTGATGGTCGCGGTGCCGACCTCGAAGTTGCGCTTCGCCGAGGCCAGCTGCTCGCTGATGGCCTTCTGGTTCGCCTGCAGCGCGGCCAGCGTGTCGCGGGCGGCGAGCACGTCGAAGTAGGCCTGCGACACCTGCACGATCAGGTCCTGTTCGGCCGCGCGCAGCTGTGCCCGGGCGACGTCCAGCGACAGGTCGGCCTGCTGGATGGTCTTGTCGTTCTGGCGGTTGAACAGCGACTGCTGTCCCTGCAGCGTCGGACCGACGCTGTTGGCGGCGGTGTAGCGGGCCGTGCTGGCGGGGTTGTTGCTGACCTGCCGGCCGGCGCTCACCGTCACGCCGACGCTGGGCCGGCGCAGCGCGTGCACCTGCTCGACGCGGTACTGCGCCGATTCGGTCTGCGCCCGCGCGGCCAGGTAGACGGCGTCGTAGCCCCGTGCGGCCTCGTACAGGTCCTTCAACGACTGGGCCGACGCGTCGGCCGCGGTGCCGGCCAGCCCGATGGCGACCAGGCAGACCCAGCGGGTGAGCGGGAACGGCGACTTCAGCAGGGCCATGGAGATCCTTGTCGGGGCGGTGGGGTCAATAGCGGGGCACGCTGGGGTCCACGTCGGCGGCCCAGGCGTCAATGCCGCCGGCCACGTTGAACACCTGCTCGAAGCCGTGGTGTTCGAGGAACAGGCCCACCTGCGCGCTGCGCATGCCGTGGTGGCACAGCACCCACACCGGCTGCCCGGTGTCCAGCTCGGCGAGGCGGCCGGGCACCTGTTGCATCGGGATGCAGCGCAGCGGCAGCGGCTCGCCCTGCGGGCGGGCCAGCGCCACCTCCCAGGGTTCGCGCACGTCCAGCAGCACGGGCTGCTGCCCGGCGGCCTGCTGCGCCTGCAGGCGAGAAGGGACGTCGCGTGCCGGCACCTGCTCCATCGTGCCGCTCAGAACGTGAAGACCGGCGTCTCGGCGAAGCCGTGCAGCCGCGCGGCGACGGTGTCGAACAGCTCGACGCGGCGCCAGTCGCGCTCGCTGGTGCGGGTGATCAGCACCGCGCGCATCACCGGCGCGTCGCCGACGATGCCCACCAGCCGGCCGCCGACCTTGAGCTGCTCGAGCAGCGCCTGTGGCAGCTGCGCCACCGAGCCGGAGAGCACGATGCCGTCCCACGGCGCGCCCGTCGCGTCGCCCTTCGAGCCATCGCCCTGGCGCACGTCGACGTTCATCACGTCGGCGCGCTTCAGGTTCTCGCGCGCCAGCGAGGCCAACGCCGGGTGGATCTCGTAGCTCACCACGTGCTGCGCCTTGTGCGCCAGCAGCGCGGCCATGTGGCCGGAGCCGGTGCCGACTTCGAGCACGCGCTCGTGGCGCGCCGGGGCGAGTTCCTGCAGCAGCCGGGCCTCGACCTTCGGGGCCAGCATGCGCTCGCCCTCGGGCAGCGGCACTTCCAGGTCCATGAAGGCCAGGCCGCGGTGCGCCGCGGGCACGAAGTCCTCGCGCTTGACGACGCTGAGCAACTCGAGCACGGACGGGTCCAGCACGTTGGTCGGCCGGATCTGTTGCTCGATCATGTTGAAGCGCGCTTGTTCGATGTTCATGGCCGTCCTCGGCGTTGGATCTGGATCTGTCGGTCAGGCGCCGTTCGCGGTGCGCGCGGCGGGGCCCGTGATTTTAGAAGGGGCGTCGTCGCCCGCGAGCAGGCCGTGCAGCAGGAGCTCGACATGCCCGCTGACCATCGCCTGCGACTGCTCCGCCGGCCAGCAGAGATCCAGGGCGTGGCGGTGCACGCACAGCATGACCATCGGCATCAGCAGCGAGAAGGCGGCCTGCTCGAGGTCGACGGGACGGAACTCGCCGCGGGCCACGCCGTCTTCGAGCATCCGCAGGACCATGCCCCGCCCGCGCTCGACGACCTCGCGCTGGTAGTACTGCGCCACGTCGGGGAAATTGCGGGCCTCCGCCAGCATGAGCTTGAAGACGCCGGAGGCGGGGCTGTCCAGGACCGCGCTCCACCATTCGACGTAGCGATGGCGCAGCAGGTCGACCGTCGTTCCCTCGTGCCGGCCCACCAGTTCCTCGCCCCGGTCCAGGTGGCCGCCGAGGAAACGCTGGATCACCGTGCGCAGCAGGTCTTCCTTGCTGGACCAGTACAGGTACACGGTGCCCTTCGAGACCCCGGCACGCTGCGCGACGTCGTCCATCCGCGTTGCAGCGAAGCCGCGCTCGACGAACAGCGCCAGGGCGGCCTCCAGCAGCTCGTCTGGGCGCTCGGTCTTGCGACGCTGATGGGGAAGCGGGGGCGGCATGGCGGTGACTGACTGGTCAGTAATTTGGCCATGCCGGCCGGTCCCGGGTCAACCCCGCGGCCGGCGCCCCGGTGCCCACCGGGGTCAGAGCTTCATCTCGAGCCGCAGCGAGACCAGCGTCGTGTTGTCCTCGACGCCGCGGGTGCGGTAGGCCGTCGTCGGCGAGGTGTAGACGGCCTCGGAGACCGTGCTGCGTGCCCACAGGTTGCCGGCGCTCAGCCGCAGCGCGGTGCTCGCATCCAGCGTCCACAGCGCATAGGCGTCGAAGACCCGGCGCATGCCGTCGACGCTGCGCTGCTGCGAGGTGACCTGCAGCGCGGTGGACGGCTGCAGGCTCAGGCTGCCGCCCAGCTGCAGCGGCAGGCTGCGCAGCTTGTAGTCGGCGCCGAGGTTCAGCGTGTAGTTCGGCTGGCGGTCGAGCCGGTTGTCCGGGCCGGGCACGGCGTCGACCTTCGAGCGGAAGAAACTCACCGCGGCGCGCAGGTCCAGCGGCCAGTCCAGCGTGCGCCACAGCTCGGCCGGCCGGAACTTGGCCTCCAGCTCGAGGCCCTGCGTGCGGGCGTTGCCCACGTTCTGCGGCTGGGTGACGTAGCGCCCGGTGCCATCCAGGAAGATGACGTTGCGGATGTAGTCGCTGATCTGGCGATGGAAGAGGCTGGCGCTCAGCAGTCCGCCGGCGGGCAGGTAGTGCTCGTAGGCCAGGTCCAGGCCGGTGGACAGCTCCGGCCGCAGCGCCGGGTTGCCGACGCGGTCCGGGCTGTCCGGCGTGTTGGCCAGGCCGACGTCGGCGTCGCGGCTGTAGACCCGCTGCGCCGTCAGCTGGCCCGGCCGGGCGGCGCGGTAGCTGCGGGTCAGGCTCAGGCGCACCTGGTCCTTCGAGTCCTCCTGCGGCCGCCACAGCGCGTGGAACAGCGGGCTCCACACCGCGCTGCGGTTGCGGCTGGACTGCCACTGCGTGGTGTCGAACCATTCGCTGGTGGTGCGGATCTGTTCCCAGCGCAGGCCGCCGTGCACGGACCACTGCGGCGACACCTTCCACTCGTCCTGGGCCCAGAACGCGGTGCGCAGCGCCTCGGCGCGCAGGCTGTCGCGCGAGAACGTGCTGACGGCACCGGGCAGCAGGCGGCGCTGGTCGGTGTCGAGCACCTCGTCGCGCAGCGCCTGTTCCAGCTCCCAGCCGGCGGCCAGCTGGTGGTCGGTGCCGAACCAGCGGCTGTACTTGCCGCGGGTGCTGCGCCAGCGCTCCTGGGCGTCGGAGGCGGTCTGCAAGGTGCGGCTGTCGGCGCCGCCGAGCGTCTCGCCGCGCCGGCTGTCGCTGGTGGACTCGCTGGCGGTCAGGCCGAGGTTGGCTTCCAGGCGGGCGGTGTCCGGCAGGCGCAGCTGCCATTCCGCGGTGGTGCGTGCCATCGCGAAATGGCCGCGGTTGTGGGTGGTCGACGTGTCGTACGGCGCCGTGGCCGTGCCGCTGGTCTGCACCAGCGACGTGCCCTGCAGGTCGCGCTCGCTGTGCACCATCATGAAGGGCTGCAGCGAGAAGGTGTTGTCCGCGTCCGGCTTCCACTGCAGCCGGCCGCCGAGGTGCACGCCCTCGCGCAGGCCGCGGCCGCGGCGCTGCTCGTCGCGCACGTACACCGCCGGGCTGCCGTCCAGTGGCAGGGCCTCGCGGTGGAGGTCGTGGGTGTCGGCCCGGTCGCGCCGGAAGGCATTGGCGCTCAGGTTGTAGCTGAAGGTCCCGAGGCGGTCGGCGCGGGTCCAGCTGGCCGTGGGCTGCCAGCGGTCGTCGGCCCAGCCCAGGCCCAGCTGCACGGTGTTCAGGCGCCGCCGCACGTCCTCGCGCAGCACGATGTTGATCGTGCCGGCGATGGCCTGTGCGCCGGTCTCGGCGGTCGGGGCGCGGTAGACCTCGATGCGCTCGACCTGCTCGGGGGTGAGGTTCTCGACCGACAGCCCGCCCGCCGCGCGCTCGCCGTTGATGAGGATCTGCGTGTAGCCGCCGCCCATGCCGCGCATGCGGATCTCGCCGCCGCGACCCGGGGTGCCGCCGATCGTGACGCCGGGCAGGCGCTTGACCACGTCGGCCAGCGTGCTGTCGCCATAGCGTTCGATCTCGTCGCGGCCGACGACGATCTTCGCGGCGGTGGCCTCGCGGCGCTGGTCGGTGTCGCTCGGCGCACGGCCGCGGATCTCGACCTTCTCGAGCCGTACCGCCGGACGCCCGTCGGCGCCGTCGTCGGCCGGGGAGGGGGAGGGGGTCGCCGCGAGCTGGGCGTGCACGGCGGCCGGGAGCAGCAGCCAGGCCGGCAGGGAAAAAGCGCGTTTCATGTCGGTGAGGATTGTCGACGGCCGGCATCGGTTCCCTTCGCCCGCCGGACCGTGGGGCGCGTATAGACTCGCGGCCCATGAACCAAGCCACACAGGCGCCGTCCGCGGCGTTGCAGGGCCGGCACATCGTGCTCGGACTGTCCGGCGGCATCGCCTGCTACAAGAGCGCCGAGCTGGTGCGCCAGCTCAAGCAGGCCGGCGCCACCGTGCAGGTCGTCATGACCGAGGGCGCGCAGCGCTTCATCACGGTCGACACGCTGCAGGCGCTGTCCGGCCAGCCGGTGCACACCGACATCTGGGACCGCGGCGAGCCCAACGGCATGCCGCACATCAATCTCACCCGCGGGCCCGACGGCCGCAGTGCCGATGCCATCGTCGTCGCGCCGGCCAGCGCCGATTTCATCGCCCGGCTGGCGCAGGGCCGCGCCGACGACCTGCTGAGCCTGCTCTGCCTGGCGCGCCCGTGGGGCGCCGGCGCGTCGCGCTGCCCGCTGCTGCTGGCGCCGGCGATGAACCGCGAGATGTGGGCGCACCCGGCCACGCAGCGCAACCTGGCGCAGGCGCGGGCGGACGGCGCGCAGGTGCTCGGCGTCGGCGTGGGCGACCAGGCCTGCGGCGAGGTGGGCGACGGCCGCATGCTCGAGCCCGACGAGATCGTCGAGGACCTCTGTGCCGCGCTGGGCACGCGGGTGCTCGCCGGCCGCTCGCTGCTGATCACCGCCGGTCCGACCTTCGAGGCCATCGACCCGGTGCGCGGCATCACCAACCTCTCCAGCGGCAAGATGGGCTTCGCCATTGCCCGCGCGGCCCGCGAGGCCGGCGCACAGGTCACGCTGGTGGCCGGCCCGGTGCACCTGCCCACGCCGCGCGGCGTCACGCGCATCGACGTGCGCTCGGCGCAGCAGATGCACGACGCGGTGCTGCCGCTGGCGGCCACGCACGAGGTGTTCGTCGCCACGGCGGCGGTGGCCGACTGGCGGCCGGCCACGCTGTCGGCGCAGAAGATCAAGAAGGCCGGCAAGAAGGTCGCACCGACTTTCGAGCTGGTCGAGAACCGCGACATCCTCGCCGAGGTGGCGACACTGCCGCGCGCGCCGTTCTGCGTCGGTTTCGCCGCCGAGAGCGAGAAGCTGCTCGAACACGCCCGCGAGAAGCTGCTGCGCAAGAAGGTGCCGCTGATCGTCGGCAACCTCGGCCCGGCCACGTTCGGCCGCGACGACAACAGCCTGTTGCTGGTCGACGCCGAAGCGGCGCGCCCGCTGCCGGCCGACGGCAGCGTGGCCGACAAACTCTCGCTCGCCCGCGAGCTGGTGGCCGAGATCGCGCGCCGCCTGTCCCTTTCACACGACCCCGCCGCCCCCCGATGACCACCATCGCCGTCAAGGTGCTCAATGCCCGCATGGCCGAGCAACTCCCCGCCTACGCCACCCCCGGTTCGGCCGGTCTCGACCTGCGCGCCTGCCTGGAGGCACCGCTCACGCTGCAGCCAGGCGACAGCACGCTGATCCGCACCGGCCTGGCGATCCACATCGCCGATCCGGGGCTGGCCGCGATGATCCTGCCGCGCTCGGGGCTGGGCCACAAGCACGGCATCGTGCTCGGCAACCTGGTCGGCCTGATCGACAGCGACTACCAGGGCGAGCTGATGGTGAGCTGCTGGAACCGCGGCCGCGAGGCCTTCGTGGTGCAGCCGATGGAGCGCATCGCGCAGATGGTGATCGTGCCGGTGGTGAAGGCCCGCTTCGAGCGTGTCGAGGCGTTCGAAAGCAGCGATCGCGGCGCCGGCGGCTTCGGCTCCACCGGCAAGCACTGAGCCGGCCGGTGAGGTGGGTAGCTCATGCGATGAGCCACCGGTGCCCGGTCAATGCACCGTGTCGTTGCCCGACGCCTGGTTGACCACGGTGAACGGCGAGCCGCCCAGCGTGCCGCTGTCGATCTCGTCGTCGGTGGCTTCGCGCACGTCCATCACCTTCAGCTGCAGCACCAGCGCCATGCCGGCCAGCGGGTGGTTGCCGTCCAGCACGACGTGTTCGTCGTAGACCTCGGTGACGGTGTAGATCACGTCGTTGCTGAGGCCGGGGGTCTTGGCACCGGCCGGCGGGCCTTCGAACTGCATGCCGGGCTCGAGGTTCTCCGGGAACAGGCCGCGTTCCTCGAAGAACACCAGGTTCGCGTCGTAGTCGCCGAACGCGTGTTCGGGTTCGAGGTGCAGCGTCGCCTCGAAGCCGACGCCCTGGTCGCGCAGCGCGTCCTCGACCTTGTCGAGCAGGTCGTCCCCGCCGTAATAGAACTCGACGGGCTGCGGCAGCTCGTCGATCAAATGGCCGTGGGCGTCTTCGAGCCGCCAGACCAGGCTGACGACACAGGGGTCTTGGATCTGCATGATGCCGGCATCATCGCATGCGGGCCGATGCCCGTGCCGGTGCTGCGCGCCGGGCGGCCGCCGGGGCGGGACAATCGCCGCCATGAACCCGAAGAACACTTCATCGCCCGCCCTGCCGTTGCCGGACGCGCCGCAGGCGCTGCTCGGCGGCTTGTCCGCGCAGGCCTTCATGCGGCGCCACTGGCAGAAGAAGCCGTTGGTGGTGCGCCAGGCGCTGCCGGGCATCGAGCCGCCGCTGTCGCGTGCGGCACTGTTCCGCCTGGCGGCGCAGGACGACGTCGAGTCGCGCCTGATCGTGCGCGACGGCCCCGGCCCGCGGGCGCGCTGGCAGCTGCAGCACGGTCCGCTGGCGCGGCGCGCGCTGCCGCCGCTCACACAGCCCGGCTGGACCGTGCTGGTGCAGGGCCTGAACCTGCACGTGCCGGCGGCCGACGCGCTGCTGTCGCGGTTCCGCTTCATCCCGCAGGCGCGGCTCGACGACCTGATGGTCTCGTGGGCCACCGAGGGCGGTGGGGTCGGACCGCACTTCGATTCGTACGACGTCTTCCTGGTGCAGGTGGCGGGCAAGCGTCGCTGGCGCATCGGCCGCATGGCGGATGCCCGGCTGCGGCCCAACGTGCCGGTCAAGCTGATCGCGAACTTCCAGCACGAGGAGGAACACGTGCTCGAGGCCGGCGACCTGCTGTACCTGCCGCCGGGCTGGGCCCACGATGGCGACGCCATCGACGGCGAGTGCATGACCTGCTCGGTGGGCTTCCGCTCGCCCAGCCGCGGCGAACTGGTGCGCGAGACGCTGCTGCGCATGGCCGACGCCGTGGGCGACGTGCTGCAGGAGGCGTCGCAGCAGGCGGCTTCGCCGCTGGCGCCCAAGGACCCGTTGTGCACCCTCTACACCGACCCGGCGCAGGCGGCCACCGCGTCACCGGGCCGCGTGCCGGCGGCGCTGCACGCCTTCACGCTGCGCAGCGTGCAGCAGGCGCTGAAGGAGGAGGGCGCGCTGGCCCGTGCGCTCGGCGAATACCTGAGCGAGCCGAAGCCGCAGGTGTGTTTCGAGATGCCGTCGGCCGAGACCTGGGACGAACGGCTGGCGCTGGCGCGGCGCCAGGGCGTGCGCCTGGACGTGCGCAGCTGCATGCTCTACGACGAGGACCACGTGTTCCTCAACGGCGATTCGTGGCACGCGGCGGGCGCCGACGCGACGCTGCTGCGCCAGCTGGCCGACCAGCGCGAACTGTCGGCCGCGGCCTGTCGCAAGGCTGGCAAGGGACTGTGGCGCCAGTTCGAGGAGTGGCTCGAGGATGGGTGGCTGCAGCCGTCCGATGGCGCAGCCGCTGAGCCACCGCGCGTCATGCACCAGCCCTGATCGCGCCGGCGCGCCCGAGTTCCCCAGCTTGGGGCTTGCGCAATGGAATTCCTGTACGGCTATGTATAATCAGTGGCTAGGTATCGTAAGAGCTCGAGCCTTCCGATACCGTGGTCGAGACCTGGTGTCATCCATGCGACATCAGGTCTTTCATTTACCGGTAAGTGTTCGACTCTTTTGAGTGAGGATAAGCAATGAACAAGTCGCTCCTGATGGCTTCGCTGATCGCCGCTATGGCGCTGGCCGCCTGTGGCAAGAAGGCCGAAGAAGCCGCCCCGGCTGCTCCCGAAGTCGCTTCGGAAGCTGCTCCTGCTCCCGCCCCGGTGACCCCGGCGCCGGAAGCTTCGGCTCCTGACGCCGCCGCTTCGGCCGACGCCGCCGCTTCGGCCGCTTCGAACTAAGCGACCCGGCACAACAAAATGGCCGCCCGATGGGCGGCCATTTTGTTTGGGTGGCTCGCATCGCGAGCCACCCCCGAAAGGGTGGCGCGCAATGCGCCGCGCGTCAACGCAGTTCCGTGACGAGCAGCTGCACGATGTTGCGGGCGCTGTCGCTCTTCTGCGGCGCCCCCTGGGCATCCTGCACCGACACGAGGCTGCTGTTCGGGTTCTCGCCCTGCACCTGGATGCGCAGTCGTTCGCCGGCCGTGCCCTCGGCCCGCTTGGCGCCGAACAGGCGCGCGAAGAAGCCGGGATCTTCCTTGCCGGCCAGCTTCGGGTCGACGTAGCGCACGTAGTACACGCCCTGTGCGCGGTCGCGGTCCTCGACCGTGAAGCCGCTGCGGTCGAGCGCGCTGCCCACCCGCCGCCAGCTGCGTTCGAAGCCGTCGTCCACGCGCAGCGCGGCACCCGGGGCGTCGGTCACCACGCGGGCACGGGCCGGCAGCGTCTCGCCGGCGGCGGCCGTGGTGGCTGCGGGGTTGGCGGCCGCGGCGGCCTTCGCTTCGTTCGCCGCCTGTTCCGGCGCGCCGAGCTTCAGCATCAGCCGGCTCAGCACCTCGGCCTCGAGGTTGGGGTCGGCGGGGCGGACCTGCCACACGGTCTGGTCCTTGCGGTCGCTGGTGTAGACCTCTTCGGCGCCGCGGTGGGTCACGTACACCTCGGTGCCGCTGGGCGTGCGTTCGATGCGCGTGCGGTAGCGGTCGCGCAGGCCGGAGTCGTACAGGCCGCTGAACACGCGGCCGATGGTCCGGCGCACGATGTCCTGCGGGATCTTGGCCCGGTTCTCCATCCAGTCGGTTTCCATCACGCCGAGTTCGGGCTGGTCGCGCTCGAGCGTGAAGCCCTGTTCCTGCCAGAAGGTGCGCAGCACCGGCCAGAGCTCTTCGGGCGACATCGGCACCACCAGCCAGCGCTGCGTGCCGGCGCGTTCGATGTGCAGCTTGCCCAGCTGCTGCGGTGCCACGGTGGGGGCGGCGCCGGCGTCATTGCGGGCCAGCGGGCCGGCGCTCTGCATCGCGTTGGCGCTGACGGCATTGCCGGTGGGGGCCTGGTAGCGCGGGTCGCTGGAGAGCTGCGTCAGGTCCGGCGGCACTTCGAGCGTGGCCGTCTTGGCAGAACCGGTGCGGTAGTCGACCTTGGCCGGCGTGAGCGCATCGGAGACGCTCGAGCAACCGCTCAGGCCGGCAAGCGACACCAGCAGGGCCGATGCGGACAATGCCGGCGCGATGGAACAACGTCGGGACTCGTTCAAGGGATCTCCGGGAGGAACGGGCAGGGGCAGGGGCAGGGGCGGCAGGCCACGGGCCTGCCGGGAACGGACCGTCACAGCAGTCCGGCTTCGCGCATCGCGTCTTCGAGCGAGGCCTGCAGGCCGGTCGAAATCGGCAGGATCGGCAGGCGCACGTCGTCGCGGCACAGGCTCAGGCGTTGCAGCGCCCATTTGGTGGGGGCCGGGCTCGGCTCGGCGAACAGCAGCTTGTGCAGCGCCAGCAGGCGCAGGTGGATCGAGCGCGCGGTGGCCGCGTCGCCGGCCAGCGCGGCGCGGCACAGCTCGGCCATCGCACGCGGGGCGATGTTGGCCGTGACGCTGACGTTGCCCTGGCCGCCGAGCAGCATCAGGGCCACCGCGGTGGCGTCGTCGCCGGAATAGACCGCAAAACCCTTCGGGGCCTGCTTGATCAGCCAGCAGGCGCGTTCGATGTTGCCGGTCGCTTCCTTCACGCCGATCACGCCGGGCAGGCCGGCGCAGCGCAGCGTGGTCTCGGGCAGCATGTCGGCGACGGTGCGGCCGGGCACGTTGTACAGCACGTTGGGCAGGTCCACCGCCTCGGCGATGGCCTTGAAGTGCTGGTAGATGCCTTCCTGCGACGGCTTGTTGTAATAGGGCACGACGCTCAGCGAGCAGTCGGCGCCGACTTCCTTCGCGAAGCGGCTCAGCTCGATGGCCTCGCGGGTCGAATTGGCGCCGGTGCCGGCCATCACCGGCACGCGGCCGGCGACCTGCTGCACGGTGGTGCGGATGATCTCGCAGTGCTCCTCGACCGACACGGTGGGCGACTCACCGGTGGTGCCGACCACGCCGATGCACGCGGTGCCCTCGGCGATGTGCCAGTCGATCAGTCGACGCAGGGCCGGGTAGTCAACGCTGCCGTCTTCGCTGAAAGGGGTCACGAGGGCAACGATGCTGCCAACGATGGGTGTCATGGTCCGATCCTCAGAATCGGCGGATTCTAACTGTGTGACTTTTCCGCTCCGTGCCTGCCGCGACGGGTCAGAAACAGGCCCACAGGCGGTTGCCGAGTTCGACCACCAGCGTGGGATCGAGATAGGCCGCGAACACCGCGGCGCAGGCCAGTGCCGCGGCGCCCCACCAGGCCAGGCGACGGCGGGAGATCGGCGTCATGCCGGCACGGCACGCGCCGTCACCGGCGCTTCGCGGATGGGCAGGTGCACCAGCGCGGCCATCACGCCCAGCGCCACCGAGAGCCACCACACCACGTCGTAGCTGCCGGTGGCGTCGTACAGCCGTCCGCCCAGCCAGACGCCGAGGAAGCTGCCCACCTGGTGGCTCAGGAAGACCATCGCGCTCAGCATCGACAGGTGCCGCACGCCGAACAGCTGCGCCACGATGGCGTTGGTCAGCGGCACGGTGGACAGCCACAGGAAGCCCATCACCGCCGCGAACAGGTACACCGACAGCGGGCTCAGCGGCACGGCCAGGAACACCACGATGGCCACCGAGCGCAGCGCATAGATCCACGCCAGCACATGCCGCTTGGCCAGCCGCTCGCCCAGCACGCCGGCCAGGTAGGTGCCGAACACGTTGAACAGCCCGATCAGCGCCAGCGCCACCGTGGCGACCTCGGGGCCGAGGCCGTGGTCCTTCAGGTAGCTCGGCATGTGCACCCCGATGAACACCACCTGGAAGCCGCAGACGAAGTAGCCCGTGGTGAGCAGCAGGAAACTCGGCGTTCGCAACGCCTCGCGCAGCGCGGTGCGGGCCTGCCCGCCGGTCGGCCCGGCGGCCGCGTGCCGGGCTGCCAGGCCTTTCTCCCGCAGGCCGAACGACAGCGGCACGATCAGCAGCGCCGCCGCCCCGAGCACCACCAGCGAGGCCTGCCAGCCCACCCCGCCGATCAGTGCGCTGGACACCGGCACCATCAGGAACTGGCCGAACGAGCCGGCCGACGCGGTGAGGCCCATCGCCCACGAGCGCCGCGCCGGGTCGATGCCGCGGCCGATGACGCCGTACACCACCGAATAGGTCGTGGCCGACAGCGCCGCGCCGATCAGCACGCCGGCGCCCATCACGAAGCCCAGGCTGCTGGGCGCGTAGGCCATCGTCACGAGGCCGGCCGCGTAGGCGATGGCGCCGGCGACCAGCACCCGCGTGGCGCCCCAGCGGTCGGCGATCATGCCCACCACCGGCCCGGCCAGGCCCCACACCAGGTTCTGCACCGCCAGCGCGAGCGCGAAGGTCTCGCGGTTCCAGCCGCGTGCGCCGGTGATCGGCGCCAGCCACAGGCCGAAGCCGTGCCGCACCCCCATCGACAGCGTGACGATCACCGCGCTGCAGACCAGGATCTGCCGGACGGACAGGGAGGGGGCGGGCACTGCGGCGTTCATGCCCGGCACTGTACCGAATGGCGGCCCGGGCCGCCGGGGAGTGCCCGGGAGTGCCCGGGAGCCGTCCCTACAATGCCCCGCATGGCCAGCAAGACCCCTGTTTCCTCGCAGCCCGCCGGTTACGGCGAGGCGTCGATCCGCGTGCTGAAGGGCCTCGAGCCCGTCAAGCAGCGGCCCGGCATGTACACCCGCACCGACCATCCGCTGCACATCGTGCAGGAGGTGATCGACAACGCCGCCGACGAGGCGCTGGCCGGCCAGGGCAAGCGCATCGCCGTCACGCTGCACGGCGACGGCTCGGTGAGCATCGAGGACGACGGCCGTGGCATCCCCTTCGGCCTGCACCCGGAAGAGCAGGTGCCGGTGGTCGAGATCGTCTTCACCCGGCTGCATGCGGGCGGCAAGTTCGACAAGGGCTCGGGCGGCGCCTACAGCTTCTCCGGCGGCCTGCACGGCGTGGGCGTCAGCGTCACGAACGCGCTGGCGACGCGGCTGCAGGTGACGGTGTGGCGGGACAAGCAGGTGGCGACGCTGGCGTTCTCCGGCGGCGACGTGATCGAGCCGCTGGCCGTGCGCCCGGCGGCCTCGGGCGACCGCAAGCAGGGCACGACGGTGCGCGTCTGGCCCGACGCGAAGTACTTCGAGAGCCCCGACCTGCCGCGCCAGGAACTGGTGCACCTGCTGCGCAGCAAGGCCGTGCTGATGCCGGGCGTGACGGTCACGCTCACCCACGAAAAAACCGGCGAGACGCAGACCTGGCTCTACAAGGGCGGCCTGCGCGACTACCTGCTGCAGAGCCTGCCGGGCGACCCGCTGATCCCGCTGTTCGAAGGGGAGCACTTCGCCGACAAGGGCGAGACCGAGAACTTCGCCGAAGGCGAGGGCGCCGGCTGGTGCGTCGCCTTCACCGAGGACGGCGGGCTGCTGCGCGAGAGCTACGTCAACCTGATCCCCACCGTGGCCGGCGGCACGCACGAGGCCGGCCTGAAGGACGGCCTGTTCCAGGCCATCAAGGGCTTCATCGAGATGCACGCGCTGCTGCCCAAGGGCGTGAAGTTGATGCCCGACGACATCTTCAGCCGCGCCAGCTTCGTGCTGTCGGCCAAGGTGCTGGACCCGCAGTTCCAGGGCCAGACCAAGGAGCGGCTGAACAGCCGCGACGCGCTGCGCCTGGTCAGCACCTACGTGAAACCCTCGCTGGAGCTGTGGCTGGGCCAGCACGTCGAACACGGCAAGAAGCTCGCCGACCTGGTCATCAAGCAGGCGCAGGCGCGCCAGCGCGCCGGCCAGAAGGTCGAGAAGCGCAAGGGCTCGGGCGTCGCGGTGCTGCCGGGCAAGCTGACCGACTGCGAGAGCCGTGACCTGTCGCTCAACGAGGTGTTCCTGGTCGAAGGTGATTCGGCCGGCGGCAGCGCGAAGATGGGCCGCGACAAGGAAACCCAGGCGGTGCTGCCGCTGCGCGGCAAGGTGCTGAACGCCTGGGAGGTGGAGCGCGACCGGCTGTTCGCCAACACCGAGATCCACGACATCTCGGTCGCGATCGGCGTCGACCCGCACGGGCTGAACGACGCGCCCGACCTGTCCGGCCTGCGCTACGGCAAGGTGTGCATCCTCAGCGATGCCGACGTCGACGGCTCGCACATCCAGGTGCTGCTGCTGACGCTGTTCTTCCGCCACTTCCCGAAGCTGATCGAGCGTGGCCATGTGTACGTGGCCAAGCCGCCGCTGTTCCGCGTCGATGCGCCGGCGCGGGGCAAGAAGCCGGCGGCCAAGCTCTATGCGCTGGACGAGGGCGAGCTCACCGCCATCCTGGACAAGCTGCGCAAGGAAGGCTGCCGCGAGGGCGCCTGGACCATCAGCCGCTTCAAGGGCCTGGGCGAGATGAGCGCCGAGCAGCTGTGGGAGACCACGCTGAACCCGGACACGCGCCGGCTGATGCGGGTGGACTACGGCGCGCTCGACGCGCTGGCGACCATCGCCTCGATGAACAAGCTGATGGGCAAGGGCGAGGCGGCGGCGCGCCGCGAGCTGATGGAGGCGCGCGGCGACGAGGTCGAGATCGACATCTGACGGCGGACCGTCCGAAGCAAAAGGCCTCCCGTCGGGAGGCCTTTTTGCGTCACGCCGAAGCGGTCTGCTGGATGCCGGCGATGGCCCACGGCCCATCGCCCTGGCGCGGTTTCACCAGGTGCCAGATCTCGTCGAACGGTTCGACCGGACCGTTCTCGGTCTCGCGGATGCGGCCCTGGTAGCGCACGCTGACGATCTGGCGGTCGGTCTCCTCGGCCAGGTCGAGCACTTCGGCGTTGACTTCCACCACGTCGGTCACCTGCCGCTGCGCGCCGCGGTCCTGCAGGTCGAGGCGGATCGCCGCGAACAACTCCGGCGTCGTGAAGCTGCGCAGGTCGTTCAGGTCGGCGGCGTCGTTGGCGGCCTGCATGCGGATGAAGATCATCTTCGCCAGGCGCTCGAAGCCGGGCTGGTCGAAGTCGGCCGGCAGGTGGCGCGCGCCGGCCGCGGCGGCGCCGGACTGCAGTTCACGGTCGAACGCCACCGGCACGTGGCCACCGGCGTTGGCGGCCGCCGCGGTGCGGAAGCTGTGCGCGGCCGGAGCCGGCTCGGGGCGGGGTTCGAACGCCGGCGACGGCGTGTTGCCCGCATACGCGAACGGCGGCTGCGCGCCGCGCTGCTGGGCCCCCTTGCCGAAACGGCGCATCAGGAAGGCGATCAGGGCGACCGCGGCCACGGCCAGCAGCGCCATCATGATCATGTTGGCGAACGCTTCGCCCATGCCGAGGTGGCTCATCAGCGCGGCCAGGCCCAGGCCCGCGGCGAGGCCGGCGATCGGGCCCATCCAGTTGCGGCGCGGCTGGGCGGCCTGCGCGGCGGCGCCGGCGGTAGCGCCCTGCTGCGCCTGGTTCGGCTGCTGGGCGGGGGTGGCGGTGTTCTGGTGCGGCGTGGCATCGCGCTGGACCGGTTGTGTCGGCACCGAACGGCGCATGCCGGACGAGCCGCCGCCGCCGAGTCGCTTGGCCAGCACGTCCTCGGGCATCGTGGCGAGCAGCACGCTGCCCATCAGCAGTCCCAGGGTCCACTTCTTGATCATGGTGTCGTCCTCATCGAAAGCGGCCTGCGGGGGCCGCGTGCCGCTGTGATCCGCGCGGCGGCGGAAAGTTGCATCGGAGTGTGCCGCGTCCGGCCGTTAGGATGTCGCCCCGTGTGAACAGTGAAAGCCGCCCTGCACGAGGGCGACGACGATGGACCAGACGAGTCTCGAATTCAATGCCGCCGGCGGTGCGCCGGACGCGCTCACGCTGGCGCACTACGCCGAACGGGCCTACCTGGAATACGCCCTGTCGGTGGTGAAGGGCCGGGCGCTGCCCGACGTGTCCGACGGCCAGAAGCCGGTGCAGCGCCGCATCCTGTACGCGATGCAGCGCATGGGCCTGGCCTTCCAGGGGGCCGGCGGCGCCAAGCCGGTCAAGAGCGCCCGTGTGGTGGGCGATGTGCTCGGCCGCTTCCACCCCCATGGCGACCAGGCGGCCTACGACGCGCTGGTGCGCATGGCGCAGGATTTCAGCCAGCGCTACCCGTTGATCGACGGCCAGGGCAACTTCGGCTCGCGCGATGGCGACGGCGCCGCGGCGATGCGCTACACCGAGGCGCGTCTGGCGCCGATCGCGCGGCTGCTGCTCGACGAGATCGACGAGGGCACGGTCGACTTCATCCCCAACTACGACGGCTCCACCGACGAGCCGCGCCAGCTGCCGGCGCGGCTGCCGTTCGTGCTGCTGAACGGTGCCTCGGGCATCGCGGTCGGCATGGCCACCGAGGTGCCCAGCCACAACCTGCGCGAGGTGGCCGCCGCCGCGATCGCCCTGGTGAAGGACGAGGCGCTCAGCGACGACGCGCTGGCGCAGCTGCTGCCCGGCCCCGACTTCCCCGGCGGCGCGCAGATCATCTCCAGCGCGGCCGACATCCGCGAGGCCTACGCCAGCGGCCGCGGCTCGCTGAAGGTGCGCGCACGCTGGCAGATCGAGGACCTGGCGCGCGGGCAGTGGCAGCTCGTCGTCACCGAACTGCCGCCCGGCACCAGCACCGCGAAGGTGCTGGAGGAGATCGAGGAGATCAGCAACCCCAAGGTCAAGGCCGGCAAGAAGGCGCTCAGCGCCGAACAGCTGCAGCTGAAGGCCGCGATGCTGGCGGTGCTGGACAGCGTGCGCGACGAATCGAGCCGCGACTCGCCGGTGCGCATCGTGTTCGAGCCGAAGAGCCGCACGGTGGAGCAGGCCGAGCTGGTCAAGACGCTGCTGGCGCACACCCACCTCGAGAGTTCGGCGCCGGTGAACCTGACGATGGTCGGGGCCGATGGCAAGCCGGTGCAGAAGAGCCTGCGCCAGATCCTCACCGAGTGGATCGGCTTTCGCCGCGAGACGGTGCGCCGCCGCACCGCGCACCGGCTCGGCAAGGTGCGCGACCGCATCCACGTGCTCGAGGGCCGGCAGCTGGTGCTGCTGAACATCGACGAGGTGATCCGCATCATCCGCGGCAGTGACGAGCCCAAGGCCGACCTGATCGCGCGCTTCCGCCTCAGCGACCGGCAGGCCGAGGACATCCTCGAGATCCGGTTGCGCCAGCTGGCGCGGCTGGAGGCGATCAAGATCGAGCAGGAACTGGCCGAGCTGCGCGGCGAGGAGGCGAAGCTCGCCGAGATCCTGGACAACCCGAAGGCGCTGGAGCGCACGCTGGTCAAGGAGATCGAGACCGACGCGAAAACCCATGGCGACGACCGCCGCACGCTGATCCAGGAAGACAAGCGCGCGGTGGCCGAGGTGCGGGTGGTCGACGAGCCGGTGACGGTGGTGGTCAGCACCAAGGGCTGGGTGCGCGCCCGCCAGGGCCATGGCCACGACCCGCAGTCGTTCGCGTTCAAGGCTGGCGACGGGCTGTATGGCACCTTCGAGTGCCGCACGGTCGACACGCTGCTGGTCTACGGCAGCAACGGCCGGGTCTACTCGGTGCCGGTGGCGGCGCTGCCCAACGCGCGGGGCGACGGCCAGCCGGTGACGACGATGATCGAACTGGAGAGCGGCAGCCAGGTGGTGCATTACATGGCGGCGGCGGCCGGCACCGTGGTGCTGCTGGCCCACACCGGCGGCTTCGGCCTGCTGGCGCAGGTCAGCGACATGGTGAGCCGACAGAAGGGCGGCAAGACCTTCCTCGCACTGGAGACCGGCGAGTACCTGCTGCCGCCGGTGCCGGTGGCGCCGTCACAGGGGCAGGTGGCCTGCCTGAGCCTGGACGGCCGGCTGCTGGTCTACCCGCTCACCGAGTTGCGCCTGCAGCCCAAGGGCGGCCGCGGCCTGACGCTGATGGAGGTCAGCGAGGCCGAGCCGCTGGTGTCGGTGACGGCGTTCGCGCAGGCGGTGCGGGTGCTGGGCATCGGCCGCGGCGCGAAGGCGCGTGACGAACTGGTGAAGGGCGCCGCGCTGCAGTCGCACCAGGGCAAGCGCGCCCGCAAGGGACGCGCCGTCGATGCGGCGATGAAGGTGCAGCGCGTGCTGCCGGGCGACGCCTGACGGCGCGCCGTGACCGTTCAGTGGGGCCGGGCCTGGCCGCGGGTGCGCGGCGGCTCCGGCATCACCACCGCGGCAGCCGGCGGCGGCAGTTCGCCGACCTCGCTGATGACCCGCTGGGCGGCTTCGCTCGCGGTGCGCAGGCCCTGCTCGGCAGTCTGCGCCCAATCCTTCGGCGTGACCGGGGGCAGCGGCGTGAGCCACCACGACGTCCACAGCTGCACGCCCTCGGCCCACTGCGCCCACCAGCGCTGCTGCAGCTGCAGTGCGCTGTCCCAGGCCGTGGCCCAGGGGGCGAAGGGGTTGTCGGAGGTGTCGGGGGTCGGGTTGACGGCGGACATGGCGGACTCCTTCCAAGCCGGGGCACAGGGGGCCACAGGATAGCCGCCGCGTCGGCGCATGCCGACCCTTCCCCCGCCGTGGCGGCGGGGTTTGTCGAGCGGCCGCGAGGCCCGCCGTCAGTCCAGCGACGCGCTCCAGCGCTGCCAGTCGGCGAGTTTGCGGCGGTCCTGCTTGGTGGGGCGGCCGTGTTCGATCGCGAGGGCGGGGTCGCCGGCGTAGTGGCGCTGCGCGGCCCATTGCTCGCGCGCGGCGATGCTCTCGGCGGTTTCCTCGTAGAGCGCCTGCGCCACCGGTGCCGGCCCGCGCATCGCGGAGAGGCCCCGCACGTGCACCGTGCGGGCCAGCACCTGGCCGCTGGGGCGCACCTCCACCCGATCGCCGACCTTCAGCTCGCGGGACGCTTTGGCCGGCTGGCCGTTCACCATCAGTCGGCCCTTGCCGATGTCCTCAGCAGCCAGGCTGCGCGTCTTGTAGAAGCGCGCCGCCCACAACCATTTGTCCAGACGCATCGTGTTGCAGTCTCCTTCCGGCAGCAGGGAGGTCAGAGGGTCGCGCCCATGCCGAGGGCGCGATCGCGTTGTGCCTGCAGGGTCGCAGGCGAGGGTTGTTGCTCCGCGCGCACCGGCCAGCCGGCCGTGTGCTGGGCCACGAGGTCGACCAGTGCGCGGATCCAGGCCGGGTCGTCGTTCAGGCACGGGATGTAGTCGAACCGCTGGCCGCCCGCGGCAAGGAAGTCGTGCCGGCCCTCCTGCGCGATCTCCTCGAGCGTCTCCAGGCAGTCGGCGACGAAGCCCGGGCAGACCACCTGCAGGTGCTGGATACCCCGCCCGGCGAGGGCCTTGAGCGTCGCGTCGGTGGAGGGCTCCAGCCACTTGGCGCGGCCGAAGCGGCTCTGGAAACTGATGCTGTAGGCGTCCTCGCCGAGGCCGAGCCGCGTGGCCAGCCGCCGTGCGGTGGCGTGGCATTCGCAGTGGTAGGGGTCGCCACGCTGCAGCGTGCGCAGCGGCACGCCATGGAAGCTCATCAGCAGGTGCTCGCCGCGGCCCTCCTGCCGCCAGAAGGCGCGCACCCGCTCGGCCAGCGCGTCGAGGTAGCCGGCGTCGTCGTGGAAGCGGTTGATGAAGCGCATTTCGGGCAGGTGGCGTGTGCGGGCCGACCAGGCCTGCACGGCGTCCACCACGCTGGCAGTTGTCGTGCCTGAGTACTGCGGATAAGCGGGTATCACGAGGATGCGGGTGCAGCCGTCGTTTTTCAAGGCCGTGAGTTCCCGGGCCACCGCCGGTTCGCCGTAGCGCATGGCGTGGCGCACCACCACCTGCAGGCCGCGCTCGCCGGCGTAGCCCTGCAGCAGCGCGGCCTGGCGGGCGGTATAGACGGCGAGCGGCGACCCTTCCTTCATCCACACGGTGGCGTACTTGGCGGCCGAGCGGGCCGGCCGGGTGCGCAGGATGATGCCGTGCAGGATCGCCTTCCACAGCAGCGGCGGGATCTCCACCACGCGAGGGTCGCTGAGGAATTCGGCCAGGTAGGGGCGCACCGCCGCCGCGGTGGGCGCGGCGGGCGTGCCGAGGTTCACCAGCAGGACGCCGACGCGCGGCGCGCGGCCGTGGGCCGCGGGAGGTTCAGGCAGGAAGGCGGTCATCGATCAGGGGCGAGGGAGAAGGGTCTTGGGCGACACTGCGGCCATGTCGGAAACTTTTCCCCGGGCGCTGACGCTCGACCTGGACGATACCCTGTGGCCGGTGGCACCGGTGATCGAGCGTGCGGAGCAGCGGCTGCACGAGTGGATGCTGTCGAATGCGCCGGAGACGGCGCGCCGGTTCCCGATCGAGGCCATGCGCCGCTGGCGCGCGGAGGTGGGGCGGCTCGAACCGTCGCTGGCCCACGACCTGACGGCGTTGCGGCGCCTCACCATCGAACGCGCCCTGACGCAGTGCGGCGAGGACCCGGCATTGGCCGACGCCGCGTTCGAACTCTTCATCGCACAGCGTCACGAAGTCGAGTTGTACGAAGACGTGCTGCCGGCGCTGGAGCGGCTGGCGCGGCGGTTCCCGCTGCTGGCGCTGAGCAACGGCAACGCTGACATCGGCCGGATCGCCGGGCTGGGATCGCTGTTCGTCGGCCGCATCGGCGCCCGCGAGGCGGGCTTCGGCAAGCCCGATGCGCGCATCTTCCAGGCCGCCTGCAGCGCGCTGCAGCTGGCGGCGGACGAGGTGCTGCACATCGGCGACGACTGGCTGCTGGACGTCTGCGGCGCCCGCGATGCCGGGCTGCACAGCGCCTGGGTGCACCGCGGCATGGCCCGGCCGCCCGGTGCGGCGGCGGCCCCGGCGTCCGGCCTTCATCTGGAGGTGCACGACCTCACCGCGCTGGCGGACGCGCTGGGCGCCTGACCGGGCCGCCGAAGCACTCGCAACATTCAAACGGCGCGCGGCTGGACGCAGGCGGCGGCCTGCCGGGCGCGCTGGCGCGCGGTCTCGAGGTCGTCGTCGTAGGCCAGCGCGACGCCCATGCGGCGCTTGACGAAGCTCTCGGGCTTGCCGAACAGCCGCAGCTCGGTCTGCGGCACGCGCAGCGCCTCGGCCACGCCGTCGAACACGACCGCCTGCGCATCGACGCCGCCGTAGACCACCGCGCTGGCGCCGGGCGAACGCAGCCGCGTGTCCACCGGCAGGCCGAGGATGGCACGGGCATGCAGCTCGAACTCGTTCTGCACCTGCGTGGTCATCGTCACCATGCCGGTGTCGTGCGGGCGCGGGCTGACCTCGCTGAACCAGACCTGGTCGCCCTTGACGAACAGCTCGACGCCGAAGAGGCCGCGGCCGCCGAGATTGCCGGTGACGGCCGCGGCGATCTCACGGGCGCGCTGCAGCGCCAGGGGGCTCATCGGATGCGGCTGCCAGCTCTCGACGTAGTCGCCGCTCACCTGCAGGTGGCCGATCGGCGCGCAGAAGTGCGTCTGCACCGTGTCGTCCGGGCCCTGGGCGCGCACGGTCAGCAGCGTGATCTCGTAGTCGAAGTCGATGAAGCCTTCGACGATGACCCGGCCCTTGCCGACCCGTCCGCCGGCCATCGCGTGGTCCCACGCGGGCTCGATGTCGGCCGGCCCGTCGAGCTTGCTCTGGCCCTTGCCGGAGCTGCTCATCACCGGCTTGATGACGCAGGGATAGCCGATGTCGCCGATCGCGGCGCGCAGCTCGTCCAGCGTGTCGCAGAAGCGGTACGGGCTGGTCGGCAGTCCCAGCGTCTCGGCGGCCAGCCGGCGGATGCCCTCGCGGTCCATCGTCAGCCGCGCGGCACGCGCAGTGGGGATCACGGTGACGACGCCCTCGGCCTCGAGCGCTTCGAGCGTCGGCGTTGCGATGGCCTCGATCTCGGGCACCACCAGGTCGGGTTTCTCCGCTTCGATCAACGCGCGCAGCTGCGCGGCGTCGTTCATCGCGAGGGTGTGGGCATGGTGAGCCACCTGCTGCCCGGGCGCGTGCTCGTAGCGGTCCACCGCGATGGTCTCGACCCCCAGGCGCTGCAGCGCGATCAGCACCTCCTTGCCCAGTTCGCCGCTGCCCAGCAGCATGACCCGCAACGCAGCGGGGGAGAGGGGGGTGCCGATCGGTTTCATGGGGACGGATTTTGCCCCGGCTCCGGCCTCGCGCTTCCTGTCCAGCGACCACCGTGGATCCGGCTCTGCCGGTCCATCGGTGGTGCCCCCTCGAGGGGGCGGCCGTCAGGCCGTAGGGGGAGGTTCTGGATCGGTGTCTTCGAAGCGGAGGACTTCGAAGTTGACGCTGGGGGCGGTCGGCAGGCTGGGGTTGACGCCCAGCGCGATCACCCCCCGGCCGTGCAGCGTGCAGGTGCCGCGTCGCAGCGTGACGATCTGCGACTGGCGGCCGAAGCGCACGTAGGTGCCGTTCGAGCTCAGGTCGGTGAGCTGAAAGTTGCCCGCGCTCCACTCGATGCGGGCGTGCAGCCGCGAGATGCGGTTGTCGTCGATGCAGTAGGTGGCCTCGTGGCTGCGGCCGAGGATGATGGGCAGGTTGCGCACCGAATGGATGCGGGCCTGGCCCTCGACGGTGAGGCGCAGGCCGTCGGGCACCGTGGTGGGCGCGGTGTCGCCGAACATCGTCGACAGCGCGTCGACGCCGCGCCGGGCGTCGAGTTTCCAGATCTCCACCGGCTCGAGGCGGCCGCGCAGGTGCAGGCGTTCGAGGCGGCGGAAGCGCCCGCAGAGGTCGCGCGGCAGGCATTGCAGGGTCTGCGCGGTGGCCAGCGTCTCGTTGTCGCCGGCATGGTCGAGCAGCCGCGCGGCGACGTTCACCGCATCGCCGAAGACATCGTTGCCCACCTGGATGATCTCGCCATGGGCCATCGCGAACTGCACGCGCAGCGCCGGTCGGCGCGACGTGCGGCCGCTGCCGATGACCCGGTCGAGCGATTCATGCACCTCCTCGGCGGCATGCACGCCATCGGGCGGGTCGTCGAAGATGGCCATCAGCCCGTCGCCCAGGGTCTTGATGACCTGGCCGCCATGTTCCTCGACGATGCGGGCCACGACATTGACGCTGTGCGTCACCACCGACGCAGCCTCGGCATTGCCGAGGCTCTCGTACAAGGAGGTGCTGCCGCGAAGATCGGCAAAAAGCACGGTGCAATGGACCGTCTGCGTCATGGACCAAGTGTAACTTGGGGCTTCGTGACATCGTCCACGCGCTACATCGTGTAGCAAAGTCCGTTGCGGGACGGTTGCGCCCTAGGCCGAATGGGGGACTGGAACACAAAAAAGGCCGCTCGAAAGCGGCCTGTCTGCACGGTCGATCGACGCTCAGAGATTGTCGAGGTAGGTGCGCAGCTTGTCCGAGCGGCTCGGGTGCTTCAGCTTGCGGATCGCCTTGGCTTCGATCTGGCGGATCCGCTCGCGCGTCACGTCGAACTGCTTGCCCACTTCTTCCAGCGTGTGGTCGGTGGACATCTCGATGCCGAAGCGCATGCGCAGCACCTTGGCCTCGCGCGGCGTGAGGCTGTCGAGGATGTCGCGCACCACGTCGCGCAGGCCCGACTGCATCGCCGCTTCGATCGGCGCGGTGTTGTTGGTGTCCTCGATGAAGTCGCCCAGGTGCGAATCGTCGTCGTCGCCGATGGGGGTTTCCATCGAGATCGGCTCCTTCGCGATCTTCATGATCTTGCGGATCTTGTCCTCGGCGATCTCCATCTTCTCGGCCAGCGTCGGCGCATCCGGCTCGTAGCCGAACTCCTGCAGGTGCTGGCGCGAGATCCGGTTCATCTTGTTGATCGTCTCGATCATGTGCACCGGGATGCGGATGGTGCGGGCCTGGTCGGCGATCGAGCGGGTGATGGCCTGGCGGATCCACCACGTCGCGTAGGTCGAGAACTTGTAGCCGCGGCGGTATTCGAACTTGTCCACCGCCTTCATCAGGCCGATGTTGCCTTCCTGGATCAGGTCGAGGAACTGCAGGCCGCGGTTGGTGTACTTCTTCGCGATCGAGATCACCAGGCGCAGGTTGGCTTCGATCATCTCGCGCTTGGCTTCGCGCGAGCTGGCCTCGCCCTCGTTCATGCGCTTGTTGATCTCCTTCAGGTCCTCGATGGGCACCACCGCGTTGGTCTGCAGGTCGATCAGCTTCTGCTGCAGCTCCTGCACCGCGGGCAGGTTGCGGCCGAGGATGGCGCTGTAGGGCTTGCCCGTCGCGATTTCGTCCTCGGCCCACTTCAGGTTCAGCATGTTCGGCGGGAACACCTTGATGAAGTGCTCCTGCGGCATGCCGCAGCGGTCGACCACGATCTTGCGCAGCTCGCGCTCGTAGCGGCGCACGTCGTCCACCTGCGAGCGCAGGATGTCGCACAGCTTCTCGATGGTCTTCACCGTGAAGCGGATCGTCATCAGGTCGCCGCTGATCGATTCCTGGGCCTTGTTGTACGTCGACGACTTGTAGCCGTCCTTCTCGTACGCGCGGCGCATGTTCTCGAAGTGCTGGCGCAGCGCGGTGAACTTCACCAGCGCGGCCTTCTTCAGCTCTTCGAGCTTCTTGGTCAGGGCCTTCGAGCCGCCGTTGCCGTCGTCGTCGTCCTCTTCGTCGAATTCGTCGAAGTCTTCCTCGGCCACGTAGTCGTCGGCCTCGTCGGACGAGACGAAGCCGTCGACCACGTCGGAGATCTGCTGGTCGCCGGCGCTGATCTTGTCGGCCATCGCCAGGATCTCGGCGATGGTCGTCGGCGACGCGGAGATCGCCAGCATCATCGCCTGCAGGCCGCCTTCGATGCGCTTGGCGATCTCGATCTCGCCTTCACGCGTCAGCAGTTCGACCGTGCCCATCTCGCGCATGTACATGCGCACCGGGTCGGTGGTGCGGCCGAATTCGCTGTCGACGGTGGACAGCGCGGCCTCGGCTTCTTCCTCGGCTTCCTCTTCGGTCGACGTCGAGGTGTTGCCCCCCGCGATCAGCAGCGTCGCGGCATCGGGCGCCTGCTCGTACACCGCGATGCCCATGTCGTTGAGCATCGACACGATGGCGTCGAAGATCTCCGCCTCGATCAGCTTCTCGGGCAGGTGATCGTTGATCTCCTGGTGCGTGAGGTAGCCGCGCGTCTTGCCCATCTTGATGAGGGTCTTCAGCTCCGAGCGGCGCTTGCTGACTTCCTCTTCGGTGAGCAGGGTCTCGTCCAGGCCGAACTCGCGCATCAGCGCGCGTTCCTTGGCCCGCGACACCTTCATGCGCAGCGGCTTGGCCTTCGGCTTGTCCTCGGCCTCCTCGACCGGCGCAGCGGCTTCGGCTTCGACCTCGCCGCCGCCTTCGGCCTCGGCGTCGCCATCACCCTCGGACTCGAGGTCGGAGAAGTCCTCGTCCTCCTCGATCGCGGCGGCCTTCTTGGCCGGCGCAGGCGCTGCGGCGGCGGCCGTCTCGGCCTTCGGCTTGCGGCCACGCTTGGCCGGCGTGCTGGTCTTCGCGTCGGTGGTCGCCGTGGCTGCCTTGGTGGTGCGCTTGGGCTTCGGGGATTCGACCGCGCTGCCCACGGTGTCCTCGGCCGGCGTGTCGGCGTGCGGGGTGTTCGTGGCAGGGGTGGCAGTTTTCTTGGCGCTCATGCGGGGTCCTCGGCAGCAGGCGGGGGTGGCTCTTTACAGGCTCTTCACACGAATGGGAGGGGCGTCGATCGATCCGCTATAGATCTGCAATACAGGAAGCTACCGCGGGCGTCCGCGCAGCAATGAGCGCAGACGCAGGCCATCGGTGCGATATCCGGCGCGGATCGGACGGGCAAGCTGGCGTGAACGTGGAATTTGCAGCCTTGCGGGGAAGGTTGGCCTGATGAAACCCGTTTCAAGGGTGGCCGTGGCCCGGAGTCGCTGCTGTCACTCTTGCCGAGCCTTGGATTATACCGCTGGCCGGGGGAAAACGCTCAGGTCGAAGAGGTTTTTTGGCCCTTGCCCTGGTGCTGCAGCGCGTAGATCTGGCGGTACAGCGCCTTCATCCGCTCGGTGGCATCCGCCGAGGTGTCCTTCGACTCGATCAGCAGGTTCAGCTCGACCTTCACCGCCTCCAGACGCAGTGCGTCGAGCAGCACCGACAGCTCGGCCGAAGGCTGGGCCTCCTCGCCGAGCGGGTGCAACTGCTGCAGTCGCTGCAGCAGCAGTCGCAGCGAGGTGTCGTCGTCACCGTGCAGCTCCTGGTCGATGGCCTCGAGGAACGCCTGTGGCGAGATCGGGCCGTGTTCGTGCAGCTGCCGCTCGAGCGCGCCGAAGAAGCCGGCATACGGCTCGGGCTGCGCCGCCAGCGCGTCGTGCTGCTCGGCCGGCAGCGTCAGGAACAGCTCCGGGTGGTGCAGCAGCAGCCATGCGGTGCGGTCGAGCTGCGTCGCGGTGCGCGGCGGCGGGCGGCGCGGGGCGTCGCCCGCCGCACGGTGCCAGCGGCCCTGGCCGCGCCCGTTGCCACCGCCGCGTCCGCCCTGCTGGCCTGCCCTGGGGCTCCACGGCCGGTCGTTCCAGCGCCGCGGCGTTGCGGCGGGTTCGTCGTCCGGCACGTAGCCGCCGAAGTCGTCCGGCGGGCCGTCGTCGCGCGGGGTTCGCTCGCGCGACCGGGGCGCCGCCTGTGCCATCTGCCAGTGGCGCATCAGCACGTCGACCCCGAGGCCGCCGCGCTCGGCCAGGCGCTGCAGCAGCTGCTCGCGCAGCAGGCCGTCGGGCAGCTGGTCGAACAACGGCCGCGCCTGCGCCAGCATGCGTGAACGGCCCTCGGGCGTGCCGAGGTCGCAGCCTTCGGCGACATGTTCGAGCAACTGGCTCGACAGCGGCACCGCCTCGTCGATGCAGCGCTGGAAGGCCTCGGCACCGTGCTCGCGCACGTACGAGTCGGGGTCGTGCTCGGCCGGCAGGAACAGGAAGCCGAAGCGGCGTGTGTCGGTGGCGTGCGGCAGCACGGCCTCGAGGGCCCGCGCCGCGGCGCGCCGGCCGGCGGCGTCGCCGTCGAAGCTGAACACCACGTGTTCGGTGAAGCGCAGCAGCTTGTGCACATGGTCGGCCGTGCAGGCCGTGCCCAGGGTGGCCACCGCGTTGCCGAAGCCGAGCTGCGCCAGCGCGACCACGTCCATGTAGCCTTCGGTGACGAGCGCCAGGCTGCGCTCGCGGATCGCCTGCCGCGCTTCGTAGAGGCCGTACAGCTCGCGCCCCTTCACGAACACCGGGGTCTCGGGCGAGTTCAGGTACTTCGGCTCGCCGCCGTCGAGCACGCGGCCGCCGAAGCCGATCACCTCGCCCTTGACGTTGCGGATCGGGAACATCACGCGGTCGCGGAAGCGGTCGTAGCGGCGCTGCTCGCCCTCGTCGCCCTGCACGATGACCAGACCAGCCTCGGCGAGCTGCGGGTCGTCGTAGCGCGCAAACACGCTCGACAGCCCGTGCCACCCCGGGGCCGCGTAGCCGAGCCCGAACTTCGCGGCGATGGCGCCCGAGAGCCCGCGGCCCTTCAGGTAGTCGATGGCCTTGGGACTGTCCTTCAGCTGCCGGCGCCAGTGCATCGAGGCTTTCGCCAGCAGGTCGGTCAGCGCCACCTGCTGCTCGCGCGCCTTGGCGGCGCGTTCGCGCTCCTGCGGCGAGCGCTCCTCCTCGGGCACTTCGACGCCCAGCTGCTGCGCCAGGTCCTTCACCGCTTCGACGAAGCCCAGGCCGCTGTGTTCCATCAGGAAACCGACCGCGTTGCCGTGCGCGCCGCAGCCGAAGCAGTGGTATGTCTGGCGGCTCGGGCTGACGATGAAGCTCGGGCTCTTCTCGCCGTGGAAGGGGCACAGCCCCTTGAAGTTGATGCCGGCCTTCTTGAGCTCGACCGAGCGGCCGACGACGTCGACGATGTCGGTGCGGGCGAGCAGGTCCTGGATAAAGCCGGGTGGGATCACCCTGGGGAGTCTACCCGTGGGCCGGCTCAGTCCCCGGCGACGGTGCCTTCGCGGCGCCGGTCGGCGGCACCGTCCCAGCGGCCGTCGGACCGCCGCACCAGGCCGTGCAGGCCCGAGGTCAGCGGCACTTCGCGCACCGGGTGGCCGAGCTCGCGCAGCGCCTGCAGCGTCGCTGCCGGCCAGCGGTCGCGCTCGACCAGCACCCACGGCACCGCCGGGCCGAGCGGTGCCAGGTTCGGCGCGTCGAAGGCGGCCTGCAGCGGCAGCCCGGCGATGCGCCATTGGATCAGCGCCTTCAGCACGTAGTGCGGGATCGGCGGGCCGCCGGGCGAGCCGAGCGTGGCGATGACCTCGCCGCTGGCCGCATCGAGCACCAGCACGGGCGACATGCTGGAGCGCGGACGCTTGCCCGGCTCGACCCGGTTGGCCACCGGCCGGCCGGCGCGCTGCGGGGCGAAGCTGAAGTCGGTGAGTTCGTTGTTGAGCAGGAAGCCGCCGGCCCGCCCGACCCCGCGGTTCACCAAGCGGCGCGAGCCGAACTGCGACTCGATGCTGCTGGTCATCGCCAGCACCTGGCCGTCGCCGTCGACGATCGAGAAGTGGCTGGTGGCGGGCACCTCGCCGCTGCGGTCGCTGGCCCAGCTCAGCTGCGGGTCGGGCCGGCCGGGCGGCACCTCGTCGGCCGCGCGGGGGCCGATGCGGGCGGCGCGCCCGGCCAGGTACGCCGGGTCCCACAGCCGGCTCCAGCGGCCGGCGGGGGCGGGGATGCGGTCCGGGTCGGCGACGTAGGCGTCACGGTCGGCCTGGGCCAGCCGCGCCGCCTCGATGTAGGGGTGCAGGAACGTCGCCGGCCAGGGGGCCTCGGCCGGGGCCAGCGTGGGGGTGAAGGCCCCGCTGGCCTCGAGCGTGCCGAGCACCTGGCCGATCACCAGCAGGCCGGCCGAGGGGGGCGGCATGCCGCACAGGCGCACCTCGCGCCACGGGTAGCACAGCACCTCGCGGCGAATCGCGCGATAGCGGGCCAGGTCGGTCGTGGCGAGGCGGCCGGGATCCGGCGCGCGGCGCACCGCCTGCACCACCGCGCGGGCGGTCGTACCGGTGTAGAACGCATCGGCGCCGCGGCGCGCGACCGCGCGCAGCAGCGCGGCGTAGTCCGGATTGCGCAGGCGGTGGCCGGCGGGCCACGGTCGGCCGTCGGCATCGAAGAAGTAGCGGCGGGCGGCCGGGTCGCGCGCCAACTGGGGGTCGTGCGCGATCTGGCCGGCCAGCCGCAGGCCGATCGGGAAGCCCTGTTCAGCCGACTCGATCGCCGGGGCGAACAGTCGCCGCCAGGGCAGGCGCCCGTGGCGGCGGTGAGCCGCCTCGAGCATGCGCAGCACGCCGGGCACGCCGACCGAACGGCCACCGGGCACGGCTTCTTCGAACGGCAGCGGCTGGCCGTCGGCGTCGAGGAAAAGGTCGTCCCGGACCGTGGCCGGCGCGGTTTCGCGGCCATCCCAGGCGGTCAGCGCGCCGCGGTCGGCGAGCACCAGGAAGGCACCTCCGCCAAGCCCGCTCGATTGCGGCTCGACCAGGCCGAGCATCGCCTGCACCGCGACCGCGGCGTCGACGGCATTGCCGCCTTCGCGGAGGATGCGCCGGCCGGCTTCGCTGGCCAGCGGATGGGCGCTCGCCACGGCCCGCCGCAGGCCGGCCGGGGCCCGGGCGAGCGGCGCCGAAGCGGCCGCCTCGGGGACCGCCTCTTCCGGCTGGTTGAGATCGAGCGCCGCGGCGGGCTGTACGTGGCCGAGCGCGCTCCAGAGCAGCAGCGCGATCAGGCAGCGCTGCACCGCGGCGGCAGGCGTCAGCCGAGCGCTTCCAGGGCGCGGCCGGTGATCTCTTCGACCGAGCCGAGGCCGCTGATGCGACGGTAACGGGGGGCGGCGGCGTCACCGGTGGCAGCCCATTGCGAGTAGTAGTCGACCAGCGGCCGGGTCTGGCTTTGGTAGACCTCGAGGCGCTTGCGCACCGTCTCTTCCCGGTCGTCGTCGCGCTGGATCAGCGCTTCGCCGGTCTCGTCGTCGATGCCGGCCGTCTTCGGCGGGTTGAACTTGACGTGGTACGTGCGGCCCGACGCCACGTGCACGCGGCGCCCGCTCATGCGGTCGATGATGGCCTCGTCGGGCACGTCGATCTCGAGCACCAGGTCGAGCTTCACGCCGGCGCTCTTCATCGCTTCGGCCTGCGGGATGGTGCGCGGGAAGCCGTCGAACAGGAAGCCGTTGGCACAGTCAGGCTGCGCGATGCGCTCCTTGACCAGGCCGATGATGATGTCGTCGCTGACCAGGCCGCCCGCGTCCATCACCTTTTTCGCTTCGATGCCCAGCGGGGTACCGGCCTTCACGGCCGCGCGCAGCATGTCGCCGGTCGAGATCTGCGGAATGCCGAACTTCTTGCAGATGAAAGCGGCTTGCGTGCCTTTGCCGGCGCCGGGCGCGCCCAGAAGGATCAATCTCATGGAACTCCTCAATCGTGATTCTGCGGTCGGCTTCCGTGGGGGCGCGCCGAGGGATTGCGGTCGAGAATAACACGCGACCCTTGAACGGAAACTGACGCGAACGGCCGCGTTCCCTCCGTGAAAACCGGGGGTTGCGCCGGCAAATTTGGAGCAGTTCAGTTCGACAGCAGGCGCCGCACGCGTTCCAGGTCTTCGGGGGTGTCCACGCCTGGACCGGGCCGCGACGCGCTGACATGCACGGCGATGCGTTCACCGTGCCACAGGATGCGCAGTTGTTCCAGCGATTCGATCTGTTCCAGCGGCGCTGCGGCCAGCGTCGGGAACCTCCGCAGGAAGCCGGCGGTGTAGCCGTAGATGCCGATGTGGCGCAGCGGCAGCGGCTCGGCCAGCCGTTCGATCTGCGCCGGTGCGCGGCCGGCGTACCCATCGCGCCACCACGGGAGGGGTGCACGGGAGAAGTAGAGCGCGCGGCCCGCGGCATCGCACACCACCTTCACGACGTTCGGGTTCGCGAACTCGGCGGGATCGTCGATGGCATGCGCGGCGGTCGTCGCCACGCAGTCGGGGCGGCGGTCGAGCAACCGGGCGCAGGCGTCGATCAGTGCCGGGTCGATCAGCGGCTCGTCGCCCTGGACGTTGACCACGGGATCGCGGCCGTCCAGGCCCAGCATCGTGCAGGCCTGCGCGAGGCGGTCGCTGCCGGTGGCGTGGTCGGCGTCGGTCAGCAGTGCGCGGATGCCGTGCGCTTCGCAGGCGGCGACGGTGCGGGCATCGTCGGCGGCGACCACCACGGCGCTGGCGCCGCTCTGCTCACAACGTTGCGCGACACGCACCACCATCGGCAGGCCGTTGAGGTCGGCCAGCGGCTTGTTCGGCAGGCGCGACGAGGCCAGCCGGGCGGGGATCAGGACGGTGAAGCCCATCGTCGGTGCGGGCTCAGCCCTCGGTGCCGGGCTCGACGGGGTCGAGCGGGCGCGCTTCGTTCTCCAGCATCACCGCGATGCCGTCGCGCACCGGGAAGGCGAGGCGGTCGGCGTTGCAGACCAGCTCGTGCTGCGCGTGGTCGTGTTGCAGCGGGCCCTTGCAGACCGGGCAGACGAGCAGTTCCATCAGTCGGGTGTCCATGGGGCGCGATGCTACCTTGCCGGCGCAGCCGCCCGGGGGACCGCCGCCAGCGCCTGCAGCACTTCGTCGACCAGCGTTGCCGGCAGCGCGTAGCGCAGCGGCACCACCCACACCCGGGTGGCCGGGCGCTCGGCCGCCAGGCGCGCGGGATCGAGCTTCACCGCGTCTTTCTCGGTGACCAGCAGGTCGCGCACGGTGGCGGGCCAGGGCAGCGTCGCGAAGTCGGCGTGGTCGGGCAGCGGCAGGGTGTGGGCCGCGGGCAGCGGTACGCCGGCGCGGCGCAGGTCGGCGAAGAAGCGCTCGGGCGCGCCGATGCCGGCCAGCGCCCACGCGGGGCGGTCCTGCCAGGCGACCCAGTCCGCCGCCGGTGCGGCGGTGCCGGCGCGCCAGTCCGCCAGCGGCTGCGGCGGTGCGAGGCTGCGCCGTGCCACAGCGCCGGGCAGCAGGGTGCTCGGCGCGGCGGCGTTGTAGAGCACCCAGCGGTGCGGCGCGGTCGACGGGGCATCGATCGGCTCGCGCAGCGGCCCGGCCGGCAGCAGGTGGCCGTTGCCGGCGCCGCGGTCGTCGAACACGATCAGTTCGAGGTCGCGGCCCAGCGCCAGGTGCTGCAGGCCGTCATCGCAGACGATCACGTCGACCTGCGGGCGTGCGTGCAGCAGCGCGCGGGCGGCGGCCGCGCGGTCCTGGCCGATCCACACGGGCACGCCGGTGCGGCGGGCGATCAGCAGCGGTTCGTCGCCGGTCTGCCCGGCCGCCGCGGCGGGGTCGACCTCGAGCACGCCGTCGCCGCGCCGGCCATGGCCGCGCGATACCACGCCCGGCCGCCAGCCGGCCTGCTGCAGGGCCTGCAGCAGCGCCAGGGTGGTCGGGGTCTTGCCGGCACCGCCGACGATGCGGTTGCCCACGACGATCACCGGCACGCCGAGCCGGTGCACCGGCCGCCGGCCATCGAGGAAGGCGGCGCGGCGCCGTGCCACGGCGCTGCCGAACAGGACGCTCAGCCATCTCAGCCCGCAGGGCGGCGGGGGCGCGGTGCGCCACCAGACGGCCTGCAGCCGTGCCTGCCACCCTGCCACGGCCATCAGCGCGCGCCGGTGCGGGTCGTGAAGGTGACGCGGCTCAGCCCGACGCGGCGGGCCGCGTCGATCACGTTGATCACGGTCTGGTGGGCGGCCATCGCGTCGGCCGAGACGATCAGCGGCCGGTCGACCTGGCCCTGCGCGGCGGCACGCAGCGCCTCGGTGAGCGCCTCGACATTCGAGCCCTCGACCGCCTGGCGGTTGATGCTGTAGCGCCCGTCGGCCGAGACGGCCACGGTGATCTCGCGCGGCTGCGCCTGCACGGTCTCGGCGTTGGCCACCGGCAGCGTGATCTTGAGCTCGTTGTACTTCGCGTAGGTGGTCGAGACCGCCAGGAAGATCAGCACCACCAGCAGCACGTCGATGAACGGGATCAGGTTGATCTCCGGTTCCTCGTTGCGGCGGTGGTGGAAGTTCATGGCCATCGTGTCGTCCTCAAGCGTTGCGCTGCTGCAGGCGCAGCAGCTGCATCGACAGCCGCTCGGCGGCCTGTTCCATCTCGAGCACGTAGGCGTCGATGAGGCCACGGAAGTAGCGGTAGAACATCAGCGAGGGAATCGCGACGATCAGGCCGAACGCGGTGTTGTACAGCGCCACCGAGATGCCGTGGGCAAGCTGCTCGGGGTTGCCGCTGCTGCCCGGCGCCTGGGCGCCGAACAGCTCGATCATGCCGACGACGGTGCCCAGCAGACCGAGCAGCGGCGCCGCGGCGGCCACGGTGCCGAGCGTGTTCAGGTAGCGGTCCAGGCGGTGCACCGCGACCCGGCCGGCCGACTCGAAGACATTGCGCAGCGTCGGTTCGTTGATGCGCGGGTCCACCGCCACGGCGCGCAGTCCGGTGGCCAGCAGTTCGCCGAGCACCGAGCTGGCGGCCAGCTTGCTGACCACTTCGGCCGATGGCAGGCCCTGGCGGGTCACGCCGAGCACTTCGTCGAGCAGCCGCTTGGGCGCGACACGGGCCGGTCGCAGCGAGTAGAAGCGTTCGATGACGACCGCCAGCGCGGTGATGGAGCAGAGGATCAGGGGCCAGATCGGCCAGCCGGCGGCTTGTATGATGGAAAACAACAGGCTTCCTCGTGAGACGGTTCCAGGGTCTCGCCGCAGCGGGCCGGCGGCGCTCTTTCAGGCCGCGCGATTATGGCGTGCAGCCAGGGCACGGCGACCGTTTGCAAGGCGCCGCCACCGGTGCCGGCGCGGTGTGTGCGCTGTGTCACGAATGGCGATCCCACGCCGCGCGGCCAAGGTGTGGATAACTTTGTGAACAAAAATGCGCTGTGAGTGCCCGCTGGCGTGGGTCTCGCAGGATGCGTCGCTTTGCTGCTTTCGGAGGCAGCGAAAAATCCTTTTCAATCAATGGGTTGTACGAATGTTAAAGGCCTGTGACGGCAAATCGGCCGGCGGAGCCCGGTTTTGCTGGCCTGTGGAGTACCGCACCCCGATGAACACGGGGCTTGCGGGCGATGCCGGACATGTCTGACAGCGGGGAAGCACGTGATCCGCGCCGCCCGCAGCCGATGGTCTGGGAGCTGGGCGCGCTGCTGCGCGCGGTCAACGATGCGCTGGGGGCCCGCTTCGGCGCCGTGGTGGTGCGCGGCGAACTGGGCGCGTGGACCCGCGCGGCCAGCGGGCACTGCTACTTCACGCTGAAGTCGTCCGACGGCCAGGCGGCATTGCGCTGTGCGCTGTTCCGCCGGGCGGCGTCGCTGCTCGATTTCGAGCCGCGCGAAGGCATGGCGGTCGAACTGCGCGGGCGTTTTGCGCTGTTCGAGCCGCGCGGCGAACTGCAGATGGTGGTCGAGTCGATGCGCCGTGCCGGCGCCGGCACGCTGATGGAGCAGTTCCTGCAGCTCAAGGCCCGCCTGGAGGCGGAGGGTCTGTTCGACCCGGCCCGCAAGCGGCCGCTGCCGCCGTTCCCGGCACGCATCGGACTGGTCACCTCGCTGGCGGGCGCGGTGCTGCACGACGTCGTCACGGCGCTGCGGCGGCGCGCGCCGCACGTGTCGCTGGTGGTCTACCCGGCACCGGTGCAGGGCGCGCAGGCCGGCCCGCAGCTGGCCGCGGCGGTGCGGCTCGCGGCGCAGCGGGCCGAGGTCGACGTGCTGCTGGTGTGCCGTGGCGGGGGCTCGCTCGAGGACCTCTGGGCCTTCAACCACGAGGCGCTGGTGCGGGCCATCGCCGCCAGTGCGGTGCCGGTGATCAGCGGGGTGGGCCACGAGACCGACTTCACACTGGCCGACTTTGCCGCCGACCTGCGTGCGCCCACGCCGACCGCCGCGGCCGAGCTGGTGGCGCCGGCGCGCCAGGCCTGCCTGGACGTGCTGACCGGCTGGCAGCACCGGATGGCGCGGGTGCTGCACCACCGGCTCGATCGCGAAGCGCAACGCCTCGACCACGCGGCGGCGCGGCTGGCGCGGCCCAGTGCCGGGCTGCTGCAGCGCCGCCACGTCCTGGCCGGGCTGCAGCAGCGGCTCGGCCACGGCCTGGCCGTGCGCCTGCACGCAGAGCAGCAGCGCGGCACGCTGCTGGCGCAGCGGCTGGACAGCGCCGGCTTGCGGCAGCTCGAGCGCCAGCGCCAGCGGCTCGAACTGCTGGCCGCGCGGCTCGCCGGCACCGATCCGCGCAACGTGCTGCGCCGCGGCTTCGCGTGGATCGAGGACGGGCAGGGCCGGGCGCTCGGTTCGGTGGCCGGGTGGCGCCGCGGCGACGGGCTGCGGGCGGTGATGGCCGACGGCGAGCTGCGGGCCCAGGTCACCGACGTGCAGCCGCGTCCGGATCCGTCGGTCGACTGAACCGGGGGGCGTTTTCGGCCCGTTCACGGGCCACCGCGGCGCTGCCTGCGCGGGCCGCGGGCGATGCCTACAATGGGTCGGCCGAGGGTTGCCCCGCGTTGCTCTTCGAGCACTGCGGCAGCCTGTGCATTCGCTCGCTGCCCGCCGCAGCATTTCAGACCAAGAAGGGAATCGACATGGCTTACGAACTGCCCGCTCTGCCTTACCCGCAAGACGCGCTGGCCCCCCACATCTCGAAGGAGACATTCGAGTACCACTACGGCAAGCACCACCAGGCCTACGTGACCAACCTGAACAACCTGGTCCCGGGCACCGAATTCGACGGCAAGCCGCTCGAGGAAGTGGTCAAGACGTCGTCCGGCCCGATCTTCAACAACGCGGCCCAGGTGTGGAACCACACCTTCTTCTGGAACAGCCTGAAGCCCAACGGCGGCGGCGAGCCGACCGGCGCGCTGGCCGCGGCGATCAACGCCAAGTGGGGCAGCTTCGCCGCCTTCAAGGAAGCCTTCACGAAGAGCGCCGTCGGCAACTTCGGTTCGGGCTGGACGTGGCTGGTCAAGAAGGCCGACGGCTCGGTGGACATCGTCAACACCAGCAACGCCGGCACGCCGCTGACCACCGCCGACAAGGCGCTGCTGACCATCGACGTGTGGGAACACGCGTACTACGTCGACTACCGCAACGCCCGTCCGAAGTTCGTCGAGACGTTCCTGAACTCGCTGGCGAACTGGGACTTCGCACAGTCGAACTTCGCCTGAAGCGTCGGCCGTGCGTGAGAAGGCCGCCTGCGGGCGGCCTTTCTTTTGGGTCAGCGCAACGCGGCCGCGGCTTCCAGTCCGGCCCGCACCGCGCCTTCGAGCGTGGCGGGGTACGGACCTTCGACGTAGTCGCCGGCGGCCTGGAGGCCGGGCGCCACCGCGCGGATGGGTCGCTGCAGCCCGGGGGTGCAGCGGAAGGTCGCGCGTTTCTCCGCCACCGTCTGCAGCACCTCGATGCCCTGCAGTCCGCTGCCGTCGGTGCGGCGCAGCGACGCGCAGGCCTGCACGCGCACCGCTTCCTCGGTGCTGCGCAGGCCGCGCGCGGCCCAGTGCGCGGCGCCGCTGACGACGTAGGCGAAGCGGTCGGCCAGCGGCGGTCCGGCAATCGCGCCGAGGTCGAAGGCGAACTGGGCCGGTTCGCGATCCGGGGCATCGCTGGGCAGCGCCACCATCGGCGCGGCCAGCCGTGCGCCGGCGCAGTGCAGGTACACGGTGATGATCGGCTCGTAGGCAAAGGCGGCGGCCTGGCGCGACCAGTGCGGCTGCAGGTCGCGCGTGAGCCGGGCGGCCTCGAGCGCGCTGCAGGCGAGCACGACCTCGTGGCAAGGGCGGTCGTCGACCTGCCAGCCAGCGCCGGCACGCTGCACCTGCTGGACGCGGTGGCCCAGCCGCACCTCGGCGCCGTGGCGCGTGAGCCACTGCAGCGCCGGCTCCGGCAGCAGCGCGGCCAGCGGCGCACGCGGCAGCAGCAGGTCCGACGCGCCGGGCCCGGCGAACAGCGCATCCTTCAGCACGCGCAGGAAGACCAGCGCGCTGGCGTCGGCGGCGGGGGTGTTCAGCGCCGCCACGCACAGCGGCTCGATCAGCTCGGTACGCACCGCGGCCGGCAGCCGCTCGGTGAGCCGCGCAACGGTCCAGTCCACCGGGCAGCGGAAGCCGTGCAGCAGCCAGCCGGTGGCCTGGGCGAGCAGCGCCACCCGGTCGCGCAGCGGCCAGCTCCGCAGGCCGAGCACGGCGCGGGCGAACGCCGGCACCGCGGCCCCGGCTGGCATGCGCAGGCCCTGGCCCGTGGCGTCGAGCAGCGCGAGCGGCTGGCGCAGCAGCACCTCGGCCGGGTCGACCCCGACGGCGCGCATCAGGCCCAGCGTGGCGGTGTAGGCGCCGATCAGGAGGTGCTGGCCGTTGTCGAAGCGCTGCGGGCGGGCCTCGCCGTCCAGGCTGCGGGCGCGCCCGCCGGGCTGCGCGGCCATCTCGAGCAGGCGCACGCGGTGGCCGGCACGGCGTGCCGCCACCGCCGCTGCCAGGCCGGCCCAGCCGGCACCGATGACGACGACGTCCTTCGACATCGGCCGGTCAGCGGCCGCGCCAGCGGGTGCGCAGCGCGATCCAGAGCTTGCGCACGGGGGTCAGCGAGATGCGCTGGTGCAGCACCTGGAAGCCGCCGGCCTCGATCTCGCCGAGCAGCGTGCGGTAGATGTTGGCCATCATCAGGCCGGGCACCTGCGGGCGGCGGTCGGCTTCGGGCAGCAGGGCGAAGGCCTCGTCGTAGCAGCGCTGCGCGCGCTCGGCCTGGAAGCGCATCAGCGCGGTGAAGCGCTCGCTGTAGCCGCGGTTCAGGATCTCGTGCGCCTTCACGTCGAAGCGCTGCAGTTCTTCCACCGGCAGGTAGATGCGGCCCCGCCGGGCGTCGTCGCCGACGTCGCGGATGATGTTGGTGAGCTGCAGCGCCAGGCCGAGCCGGTGGGCGTAGTCGATCGTCGCCGGGTCGGTGTGGCCGAAGATGCGCGCGGCCACCTCGCCGACGATGCCGGCGACGCGGTGGCAGTACTGCTGCAGGCCGGCGAAGTCGAGGTAGCGCGACTGGCTGAGGTCCATCTCGCAGCCGTCGATCACGGCCTGCAGGTGGTCGGCGCGCACCCCGTAGGCCTCGATGTGCGGCGCCAGCGCCTTCATCGCCGGGTGCGACGGCTGGCCGCCAAAGGTGCGCTGCACCTCCTGGCGCCACCAGGCGAGCTTCTGCGCGGCCACCGACGGGTCGGCCACCTCGTCGACGACGTCGTCGACCTCGCGGCAGAACGCGTAGAACGCCGTGATCGCGGCCCGCCGCGGCGGCGGCAGGAACAGGAAGGCGTAGTAGAAACTGCTGCCGCTGCTGGCGGCCTTGTCCTGGACGTACTGTTCGGGCGTCACGTGAGCGTGGCGGATGCGGGCGTGGGGAAGGGCGGGATTCTCACATCCACAGGCCGCGCCAGAGCAGCGCCGGCAGGTCGGCCGCGCCCACGGTGGGCCGGCGCCGCAGGCAGGCGTGGTCCATGCGCCGCAGGTGGTGCACGATGCGCAGGCCGCCCTGCACGACCCAGCGCAGCTCCCAGCCGATGCGCCCGGGCAGCGTGTGCACCAGCGGCGCGCCCTCGCGCATCAGCTGCTCGGCCCAGTCGCACAGGCCGGCCACCAGCGCGCGGGTGCGGGCGTCGTCCTGCTGCGCGAACAGGGCGTCGGCATCGAGGCCGTGCGCGGCGCAATCGGCCAGCGGGGCGTAGAGCCGGTCGCGCGGCAGGTCCACCGAGAAGTCCTGCCAGAAGTTCACCAGCTGCAGGGCGCTGCAGACGGCATCGGACTGGCGCAGGCTGTCCGCGTCGTCGATGCCGTAGAGGTGCAGCAGCAGCCGGCCGATCGGGTTGGCCGAGCGGCGGCAGTAGTCGAGCAGCTCGGCTCGGTCGCGGTAGCGCTTCTGCACCACGTCCTGCTCGAAGGCGCTGAGCAGGTCCAGCAGCAGCGGGATCGGCAGGCGATGGGTGCGCAGCACCGTGGCCAGCGGGTCGAACACGGCGGGCGCCCAGCGCGGCGAGGCCGGTTCGCCGCGTTGCAGCCGCAGCAAATCTTCGCGGTACGCTGCCAGGTCGGCCAGCCGCTGCGCCGGGGTGGCGTCCCCTTCATCGGCGAGGTCGTCGGCCGTGCGGGCATAGTGGTAGATCGCCTGCACCGCCGGCCGCAGCGGGGCGGGGCAGAGGAACGAGGCAACGGGGAAGTTTTCGTAGTGGTCGACGCTCATGGGGGCCTGTCGCGGGGGCGCCGGATTATCCGGAAACGCCGGTGCCGCGGTTGACGGCCACGAAGGTCGTTTCTACATTACTGACCAGTCAGTCATTAATGAAAATTGGGCGTGGCCAGGGGCTCACGCGGGAGCAGTGGATGAGCGTACCGGACGTGAGGTGGCGCTGCGGGCGGGTCCTGCTGACGTTGGTGGCGGTGTGGGCGGCAGCGGCGTGTTCGCGCGCGCCGGAGGTGGCCGAGCCGGTCCGCGCGGTGCGCACCTGGCAGGCAGGTGCCGCCGGCCAGGCGGCCAGCGTCGAGTTCGCGGCCGAGGTGCGGGCGCGCAACGAGGCCTCGCTGGGCTTCCAGGTGGCCGGCAAGCTGCTGTCGCGCGAAGTGCAGCTGGGCCAGACGGTGAAGGCCGGCCAGGTGCTGGCGCGCCTCGACCCCGCCGACCTGCGGCTGGCGCAGCGTGCCGCCGAGGCCGGCGAGGCGGCGGCGCAGACCCAGCGCGCCCAGGCCGAGGCCGATTTCAAGCGCTTCGAGCAGCTGCACGCGCAGGGTTTCATCAGCGCGGCCGAGCTCGAGCGGCGCAAGAGCGCACTCGACGCGGCACGCGCCCAGCACCAGCAGGCGCTGGCGTCGTCGCGGCTGCAGGGCAACCAGTCGGCGCACACGGGGCTTCGCTCGCCGAGCGACGGCATCGTCACCGCGGTGCTGGCCGACCCCGGCACCGTGCTGGCGGCCGGCACGCCGGTGCTGCGGCTGGCGCAGGCGGGGCCGCGCGATGCGGTGTTCTCGGTGCCGGAGGACCGCGTCGCGCAGGCCCGCTCGCTGCTCGGGCAGCCGGGCGCGCTGCGCGTGCGCATCGCCCAGTCCGGCGAGGCGCAGCCCGCCACGCTGCGTGAGCTGGCCGGCGCGGCCGACCCCGCCACGCGCACCTTCCTCGCCAAGGCCGACCTGTCGGCCACCGAGGTCGCGATCAACCAGACCGCCACCGTGACGATGCCCACCGCCGCCGGCCAGGCCGACACGCTGCTGGTGCCGGTGGTCGCGGTGGCCGAGCGCGATGGCCGCTCGGTGGTGTGGCGGCTCGATGCCGCGACGATGACGGTGCAGCCTCAGCCGGTGACGATCGTCGAGGCGCAGGGCGAGCAGTGGCGCGTGCGCGGCCTGGCGAGCGGCACCGAGCTGGTCACCGCCGGCCTGCACGTGCTGCGGCCGGGCCAGAAGGTGCGGCGACTGCAGGAAGGCCCGCAGGCCGCGGCGCCGGCCGCGACGTCGCCAGCGGCTTCGGCTGCGCGCTGAAAGGGAACGTCGATGACGGACCCGCAGCGCCCCGCCGTGCCCGAGGCCCGCCGCGGCTTCAACCCGTCCCGCTGGGCCATCGAGCACAGCGCGCTGACCCGCTACCTGATGTGGGTCCTGCTGCTGCTCGGCGGCCTGGCGTACTTCCAGCTCTCGCAGGACGAGGATCCGCCGTTCGTCTTCCGTGCGATGGTGGTGCAGGCGGCGTGGCCGGGTGCCACCGCGCAGCAGGTGGCCGAGCAGGTCACCGACAAGATCGAGCGCTCGCTGCAGGAGGTGCCGCACGTCGACATCATCCGCAGCTACGCGAAGCCGGGCGAGTCGCTCACCATCTTCCAGCTGCGCGAGGACACGCCCAAGGACGACGTACCGCAGACCTGGTACCAGGTGCGCAAGAAGGTCGGCGACATCCGCGGCACCCTGCCGCAGGGGGTGCTGGGGCCGTTCTTCAACGACGAGTTCGGCGATGTCTACGGCTCGATCTATGCCCTGTCGGCCGACGGCTTCAGCGACGAAGACCTGCGCCGCTTCGCCGAGCAGGTGCGCCGCGAGCTGCTGCGCGTGCCCGACGTGTCGAAGGTCGACCTGTTCGGCGTGCAGCCCGAGAAGGTCTTCGTCGAGATCTCCGGCCAACGGCTGGCGCAGCTGGGGCTCGACTGGGCGCAACTGATCCAGCAGATCGGCGCCCAGAACACGATGGAATCGGCCGGCCTGCTGAAGGCGGGCGAACGCGACCTGCAGGTGCGCGTGGGCGGGCAGTACCGCTCGGTGGAAGACCTCGCCCGGTTGCCGGTGCGCGGCACCGATGCGGCCACCGGCGTCCCGCGGCTGTTCCGCCTGGGCGACATCGCGACGCTGCGCCGTGCCTATGCCGATCCGCCGGCGGTGAAGGTGCGCTTCCAGGGCCAGCAGGTCATCGCGCTGGGCGTGACGATGGCCAAGGGCGGCGACATCCTGCGGCTGGGCAAGGCGCTGCGCAAGGCACTGCCGGGCCTGCAGGCCAACCTGCCGGTGGGCGTGGAGCTGCGCCAGGTGCTGGACCAGCCGGCCACGGTGTCCACCGCGGTGAACGAGTTCGTCGGCACGCTGATCGAGGCGGTGGTGATCGTGCTGGCGGTGAGCTTCCTCGCGCTCGGGCTGCACCGCGCCTCGAACCGCTTCGGCTGGCGCATCGACGTGCACCCTGGCGTGATCGTCGCGGTGTCGATCCCGCTGGTGCTGGCGATCACCTTCGTCTGCATGTACTACTGGGACATCGGGCTGCACAAGATCTCGCTCGGCTCGCTGATCATCGCGCTGGGCCTGCTGGTGGACGATGCCATCATCGCGGTGGAGATGATGGTGCGCAAACTCGAGGAGGGCCATGACCGCCTCTACGCCGCCACCTACGCCTACGACGTGACCGCCAAGCCGATGCTGACCGGCACGCTGATCACCGCCGCGGGGTTCCTGCCCATCGGCCTGGCGAAGTCGACCACCGGCGAATACACCTTCGCGATCTTCGCGGTCACGACGGTGGCGCTGGTGGTCTCGTGGGGGGTGTCGGTGTACTTCGTGCCGTTCCTCGGCGCCCGGCTCCTGCAGGTGAAGCCGGTGCCGGCGGGCCAGCAGCCGCACGAGCTGTTCGACTCGCCGTTCTACAGCCGGCTGCGCGGCCTGCTCGATTTCTGCGTGCGGCACCGCTGGGCCACCATCGGCGTGGTGGTGCTGAGCTTCGTGCTCGGCCTGTTCGGCATGACCCGCGTGCAGCAGCAGTTCTTTCCCGATTCGAACCGACCGGAGATCCTGCTCGACCTGTGGCTGCCCGAGGGCGCCAACCAGCAGGCCTCCGAAGCGGTGGTGAAGCGTTTCGAGCGGCTGATGGCGCGCGAGGGCGGCCTCGAGTCGAACGTGGTCTGGGTCGGCAGCGGCCTGCCCCGCTTCTTCCTGCCGATGGACCAGGTGTTCCCGCAGCCCAATGTCAGCGAGGCGCTGCTGCGGGCCCGCTCGCTGGCCGCCCGCGATGACCTGGTACGGCGCCTGCCGGGGCTGCTGGCCAGTGAACTGCCCGAGGTGCGGGTGCGGGTGAAGCTGCTGCAGACCGGCCCGCCGGTGCAGTACCCGGTGCAGTTCCGCATCATCGGCCCGGATCCCGCCGTGCTGAAGGCGCAGGCCACGCAGCTGCGCGACCTGATGCTGGCCGACGCCGACCTGCGCGGCATCAACGACAACTGGAACGAGGCGGTGCTGCAGATGCGGCTGGAGGTCGACGAGGACCAGGCCCGCGCGCTGGGCGTCACGCGGCAGGCCATCGTGCAGGCGACCCGCACGCTGCTGAGCGGCACCCGCGTGGCCGAATACCGCGAGGAAGACCGGCTGATCGAGGTGCTGCTGCGCCAGCCGGCCGCCGAGCGCCAGGGCATCGACGACCTGACGCAGACCTATGTGCTGTCGGCCGCCGGCAAGGCCATCCCGCTCGCGCAGCTGGTGCGGGTGAGCCAGCAATGGGAGCCCGGCGTGATGTGGCGCGAGGCGCGGCAGTTCGCCGTCACCGTGAATGCCGACGTGCGCGACGGCGTGCAGGGCCCGAGCGTCACGTCACGGCTGTGGCCGAAGGTGCAGGCGCTGCAGGCGAAGATGCCGGCCGGCTACCGCGTCGAGATCGCCGGGGCGGCCGAGCAGAGCGGAAAAGGGCAGGGCGCCATCCTGGCCGGGCTGCCGATCATGTTGTTCATCATCGTCACGCTGCTGATGCTGCAGCTGCACAGCTTCTCGCGCACGGTGCTGGTGCTGTTGACCGGCCCGCTCGGCATCTCCGGCATCGCCGCGGCGCTGCTGCTGCTGAACCGGCCGTTCGGCTTCGTCGCACTGCTCGGCGTCATCGCGCTGATGGGCATGATCATGCGCAACTCGGTGATCCTGATCGACCAGATCGAGCACGAACGGGCGCGCGGCGTGCCGGCGTGGGAGGCGGTGGTCGAGTCGGCGGTGCGGCGCTTCCGCCCCATCGTGCTGACCGCGGCGGCGGCGGTGCTGGCGATGATCCCGCTGTCGCGCAGCGTGTTCTGGGGGCCGATGGCGGTGGCGATCATGGGGGGGCTGATCGTTGCCACGGCCCTGACGCTGCTGGGCCTGCCGGCGATGTATGCGGCCTGGTTCAAGGTGCGCCGGGAGCCTCCCTCGGCCGCCCGCTAGAATAGCCGGTTCCGAGATTTGGGGCCGCGTCCGTGGACGCGGCCTCGACACTTGAAAACACGGTGGTTTGCGCCGCCGGCCCGAAAGGGCCGCGCGCAGGCCACCAGGACCGCGCGGGTGGCGAAATTGGTAGACGCACCAGGTTTAGGTCCTGACGCCTTCACGGGCGTGTCGGTTCGAGTCCGACCCCGCGCACCAGTTGCATCCAAACCAAGAGCTGCACGACATGTCTGTTACTGTGGAGAACCTCGACAAGCTGGAGCGCCGCATCACCCTGACGGTGCCCGCTGACGAGATCAGCAAGGAAGTCGAATCGCGGCTGCGCCGACTGTCCCGTACCGTCAAGGCCGACGGCTTCCGTCCCGGCAAGGTGCCGATGAACGTGGTGGCCCAGCGCTACGGCTACACGGTGCAGTACGAGGTGGTGAACGACAAGGTCGGCGCGGCGTTCGCGCAGGCCGCTGGCGAAGCCCAGCTGCGTGTGGCCGGCGTGCCGCGCATCGCCGAGAAGGACGGCGCGCCGGAAGGCCAGCTGACCTTCGATGCGACGTTCGAGGTCTACCCCGAAGTGAACCTGGGCGACCTGTCGGCGCTCGAGATCGAGCGCGTCACGGCCGAAGTGAGCGAAGCCGCGATCGACCGCACGGTCGACATCCTGCGCAAGCAGCGCCGCACCTTCGCGCAGCGTCCGCAGGCCGAGGCCGCCAGCGAAGGCGACCGCGTCACGATCGACTTCGAAGGCAAGCTCGACGGCGAGCCGTTCGCCGGCGGCAAGGCCGACGACTTCCAGTTCCTCCTCGGCGAAGGCCGCATGCTCGAAGAATTCGAGAAGGCGGTGCGCGGCATGAAGACCGGCGAGTCGAAGACGTTCCCGCTCAAGTTCCCCGAGGACTACCAGAGCAAGGACGTCGCCGGCAAGGAAGCCGACTTCCTGGTCACGCTGAAGAAGGTCGAGCAGCAGAACCTGCCCGAGGTCGACGACGAGTTCGCGAAGTCGCTCGGCGTGGCCGACGGCACCGTGGTCGGCCTGCGCGCCGACATCAAGAAGAACCTCGAGCGCGAGGTCAAGTTCCGCGTCGCCGCCCGCAACAAGCAGGCCGTGATGGCCGCGCTCGAGAAGGCGGTCGCGTTCGACCTGCCGAACGCGCTGATCAGCAACGAGCTCGAGCGCCTGACCGAAGGCGCGCGCGCCGACCTGAAGGCCCGGGGCATCAAGGACGCCGACAAGGCCCCGATCCCGACCGAGGTGTTCCAGCCGCAGGCCGAGCGCCGTGTGCGCCTGGGCCTGACGCTGGCCGAGGTGGTGCGCCAGAACGACCTGTCGGCCACCGCCGAGCAGATCAAGGCCCACATCGAGGAACTGGCGCAGAGCTACGAGAAGCCCGAAGAGGTGGTGCGCTGGTACTACAGCGACCGCCAGCGCCTGGGCGAGGTCGAGGCCGTGGTCATCGAGGCCAACGTCACCGACTTCATCCTCGGCAAAGCCAAGGTCACCGACAAGGTGATCGACTTCGACGAGTTGATGGCCGCCGCCTGATTTCCGTCCGGAAACCGTGACAAGGGGCGCCGTGAGCGCCCCTTGTCACGTCTGGCGACCCCGACAAGCGCCCAATCGCCGGCTTCGGTTATCGTCGCCCCGCATAATGGCTTGTCATCGGCATGACGCGGGTGCGAAGCACACGCGATGCCGGTGGATTGAAACCGAAGCGATACAAAGAGGAACACATGAGCGCCATCGAGACTCAGAACCTGGGCATGGTCCCCATGGTCATCGAACAGTCGGGCCGCGGCGAGCGCGCCTACGACATCTATTCGCGTCTGCTGCGAGAGCGCGTGGTGTTCCTGGTCGGCCCCGTGAACGACCACACCGCGAATCTGGTCGTCGCGCAGCTGCTGTTCCTGGAAAGCGAGAACCCCGACAAGGACATCTCGCTGTACATCAACTCCCCGGGCGGCAGCGTCAGCGCCGGCATGTCGATCTTCGACACGATGCAGTTCATCAAGCCCGATGTCTCCACCCTGTGCATGGGCCTGGCGGCCAGCATGGGCGCCTTCCTGCTGGCGGCGGGTGCGAAGGGCAAGCGCTTCTCGCTGCCCAACAGCAAGATCATGATCCACCAGCCGCTGGGCGGCGCACAGGGCCAGGCCACGGACATCGAGATCCACGCCCGCGAGATCCTCAAGACCCGCGAGCAGCTCAACCGCATCCTGGCCGAGCGCACCGGCCAGAGCCTGGAGAAGATCCAGGCCGACACCGAGCGCGACTACTTCATGTCGGCCGAGGAATCGCAGGGCTACGGCCTGATCGACCAGGTCCTGACCCAGCGCGGCTGATCGACCCGGCCCCTGCCCGCCGTGCCGGCCCTGCCGGGGCGCGGGCGGGTCCAAACGTCTTATCATCGCCTCACCCTTCCAGACTTACTGTCCATGGCCGAGAAAAAAGGCTCCTCCGGCGAAAAGACCCTGTACTGCTCCTTCTGCGGGAAGAGCCAGCACGAGGTGAAGAAGCTCATCGCCGGCCCGTCGGTGTTCATCTGCGATGAATGCATCGAGTTGTGCAACGACATCATCCGCGACGAGGTCGCGGAGGCGGATGCGGCCGGCCCGAAGGGCGCCAAGGGCGAACTGCCCGTGCCCAGCGAGATCAAGGATCTCCTCGATCAATACGTGATCGGCCAGGATGCGGCCAAGCGCACGCTCGCGGTGGCGGTGTACAACCACTACAAGCGCCTGAAGCACATGGGCGAAGGCAAGGGCGGCAAGACCGAGGGCGTCGAGCTGGCCAAGAGCAACATCCTGCTGATCGGGCCGACCGGCTCGGGCAAGACGCTGCTGGCCCAGACCCTCGCGCGCATGCTGAACGTGCCGTTCGTGATCGCCGATGCGACGACGTTGACCGAGGCCGGCTATGTCGGCGAGGACGTCGAGAACATCATCCAGAAGCTGCTGCAGAACTGCAACTACGAGGTCGAGCGGGCACAGCGGGGCATCGTCTACATCGACGAGATCGACAAGATCTCGCGCAAGGCCGACAACCCGTCGATCACCCGCGACGTCTCGGGCGAGGGTGTGCAGCAGGCGCTGCTGAAGCTGGTCGAGGGCACGCTGGCCTCGGTGCCGCCGCAGGGCGGCCGCAAGCACCCGAACCAGGACTTCCTGCAGATCGACACGACCAACATCCTGTTCATCTGCGGCGGAGCGTTCGACGGCCTCGAGAAGGTCATCCAGAACCGCTCCGAGAAGTCCGGCATCGGCTTCGGCGCCTCGGTCAAGAGCAAGACCGAACGCAGCATCACCGAGGTGTTCAGCCAGATCGAGCCCGAAGACCTGATCAAGTTCGGCCTGATCCCCGAACTGGTCGGCCGCCTGCCGGTCATCGCCACGCTCGGCGAGCTGACCGAGGACGCGCTGGTGCAGATCCTCACCGAACCGAAGAACGCGCTGGTCAAGCAGTACCAAGCGCTGTTCGGCATGGACGGTGTCGACCTCGAGATCCGCGCGTCGGCGCTGATGGCGATCGCCCGCAAGGCGCTGCGCCGCAAGACCGGCGCTCGCGGCCTGCGCTCGATCGTCGAGCAGGCGCTGATGGACATCATGTTCGACCTGCCCACGCTGGAAGGCGTGGAGAAGGTCGTGGTCGATGAACAGACCATCGAAGAGAACTCGAAGCCGCTGCTGGTGTACCGCGAGCAAGCCAAGGCCAGCGCCTGAACGGAGGAATCCGGCGCTTTTCGGCCCTTTGAGACCAGCGTCTCGTCGTCTACTTGCATTCAGCAACTGCGCCCCTAACTGGGGTGGCAGAAAGAGAGGTATCCATGTCTGGTCATCCCGTCCTCCCCGCCGAACAGATCACGCTGCCGCTGCTGCCGCTGCGTGACGTGGTGGTGTTCCCCCACATGGTGATCCCGTTGTTCGTGGGGCGTCCGAAGTCCATCAAGGCCCTCGAAGCCGCGATGGAAGCCGGCCGGCAGATCATGCTGGTGGCCCAGAAGGCCGCCGGCAAGGACGAGCCCAAGCCCGAGGACCTGTTCGACACCGGCTGCGTGTCGAGCATCCTGCAGATGCTGAAGCTGCCCGACGGCACCGTGAAGGTGCTGGTCGAAGGCCTGCAGCGCGCCACCGCGAAGCAGGTCGATGACATCGGCGAGTACTTCACCGCCGACCTCGTGCCGGTGCCGATGCCCGACCAGGGCACGCCCGAGATCGAAGCGCTGCGCCGCGCGGTGACGCAGCAGTTCGACCAGTACGTCAAGCTGAACAAGAAGATCCCGCCGGAGATCCTGACCTCGATCGCCGGGATCGACGATGCCGGCCGCCTGGCCGACACCATCGCCGCGCACTTGCCGCTCAAGCTCGAGAGCAAGCAGTCCATCCTCGACATGGTGCCGATCGGCGCCCGCCTCGAGAAGCTGCTCGAGCTGCTCGAGCACGAGGTCGACATCCTGCAAGTCGAGAAGCGCATCCGTGGCCGCGTCAAGCGCCAGATGGAGAAGAGCCAGCGCGAGTACTACCTGAACGAGCAGGTCAAGGCCATCCAGAAGGAGCTTGGCGAGGGCGAAGAGGGTGCCGACCTCGAAGAGCTCGACAAGAAGATCAAGGCCGCCCGCATGCCCAAGGAGGCACGCAAGAAGGCCGAGGCCGAGCTGAAGAAGCTCAAGCTGATGTCGCCGATGTCGGCCGAGGCCACCGTCGTGCGCAACTACATCGACACGCTGGTCAACCTGCCTTGGGCGAAGAAGAGCAAGGTCAAGCACGACCTGCAGCTCGCCGAGGACGTGCTGAACGAAGACCACTACGGCCTCGAGAAGGTCAAGGAACGCATCCTTGAATACCTTGCGGTGCAGCAGCGCGTCGAGAAGGTGAAGGCGCCGATCCTGTGTCTGGTGGGCGCGCCCGGCGTGGGCAAGACCTCGCTCGGCCAGTCGATCGCACGGGCCACCGGGCGCAAGTTCGTCCGCATGGCGCTGGGCGGCGTGCGCGACGAGGCCGAGATCCGCGGCCACCGCCGCACCTACATCGGCTCGATGCCGGGCAAGGTGCTGCAGAGCCTGTCGAAGACCGGCGTGCGCAACCCGCTGTTCCTGCTCGACGAGATCGACAAGCTCGGCATGGACTTCCGTGGCGACCCGTCGTCGGCGCTGCTGGAAGTGCTCGACCCGGAGCAGAACCACACCTTCGGCGACCACTACGTCGAGGTCGACTTCGACCTCTCCGACGTGATGTTCGTCGCAACGTCCAACTCGCTGAACATCCCGCCGGCGCTGCTGGACCGGATGGAAGTGATCCGCCTGTCGGGCTACACCGAGGACGAGAAGGTCTCGATCGCGCAGCGTTACCTGCTGCCCAAGCAGCGCAAGAACAACGGCGTGAAGGATGACGAGATGGTGGTCACCGAAGGGGCCATCCGCGACATCATCCGCTACTACACCCGTGAAGCGGGCGTGCGTTCGCTCGAGCGCGAGGTCTCGAAGATCTGCCGCAAGGTGGTCAAGGGCCTGTCGCTGAAGAAGTACGAAGGCAAGGTCGAGGTCAACTCGGAGAACCTGAACGACTTCCTCGGCGTGCGTCGCTTCAACTTCGGCCAGGCCGAGCAGCAGAACCAGGTGGGTCAGGTCAACGGCCTGGCGTGGACCGAAGTCGGTGGCGACCTGCTGACCATCGAAGCCGCGTCGATGCCGGGCAAGGGCAACATCATCCGCACCGGCCAGCTGGGCGACGTGATGAAGGAATCGGTCGAGGCGGCCCGTTCGGTGGTGCGCAGTCGCGCCCGTGTGCTGGGCATCCGCGACGAGCTGTTCGAGAAGCGCGACGTGCACATCCACGTGCCCGATGGCGCGACGCCGAAGGACGGTCCGAGCGCGGGCATCGCGATGACCACCGCCTTCGTCTCGGCGCTGACCGGCATTCCGGTGCGGGCCGATGTCGCGATGACCGGCGAGATCACGCTGCGAGGCGAGGTCACGGAGATCGGCGGCCTGAAGGAGAAGCTGCTCGCGGCCCACCGCGGCGGCATCAAGACGGTGCTGATCCCCGAAGGCAACGCTAAGGACCTGCAGGACATTCCGGAGAACGTGAAGAACCAGCTGGAGATCGTGCCGGTCAAGTGGATCGACAAGGTGCTCGAGCTGGCGCTGGCGGGCCGACCGGAGCCGCTGGCCGAAGACGAGCCGAAGGTGCCGGAAGCCGAAGCGGCCAAGCCGGTCGCCGGCATCGACGCGGTGAAACATTGAAAATGCGAGCGACCGAGGGCTTGACGGCCCTCGGTCAATCCCTTCATAATCTAAGTCTTCGCTGAATACACCAAGACAGCGACGCGGTGCGAAGCAGGGCATTGATTGCCAAGCCGGGTACCGAGTGACGCTGAAAAAGCGCAAAAATGCGGGAATAGCTCAGTTGGTAGAGCGCAACCTTGCCAAGGTTGAGGTCGCGAGTTCGAGCCTCGTTTCCCGCTCCAGTATTTCGGTGCTGGGCCGATGACGCCACAGCCGACGGCGCGGTAGCAAAGCGGTTATGCAGCGGATTGCAAATCCGTTTAGATCGGTTCGACTCCGGTCCGCGCCTCCAGATTTTCGAAGCCCCGTATCGACGGGGCTTTTTTGTTTCCGGCCCTCGTTTGCTCACTCGCTGTGAGCGGATCGGTGACAAGCCTTCCGTGCGAAGGTCTGGTGCGGGCGGCCGGACTCGAACCGGCACGACGTATGAGGTCGAGGGATTTTCGTACCGCTTCGGCTTTCGCCGCCAGCGCAAGCGCTGTTCGCGGTCTGGAGCACGCCTTCACCGTGGCCGGTTCGTTGGCCGTAGGTGCCCGCCGTCTGCTCTCTACACCTTCCCCTCGCCGATCGCTCGGGGCTTGGCTCGGCGTTGGCTCGGCTGCACATCAATCGGCCGATCGATGTGGCCAGGGCGTTCGCCGAGTTTGACGGGCTTCACCCTGGAGATTTCTCCCCAGGGGCTCAAATTGGATTCAAGTCCCTTGTGTCTACCTGTTTCACCACGCCCGCGAGGCGCAACCTCGTCCGTGGAGAGCGAGGCGCGGGCATGCTAGCACAGGCCATTTTGTTCAAGTCTCGCGCCGGGCTGCCGATACAGCGGCGGGGAGAGCCGAGGTGCCACAGAGCGCCGCACTGCCAGCCCATCACGCAAGACGCACGTGTTCAAGTTCTTCAAGGCGGCGGCGAAGCCGGCTCCGCCCCCGCGCCGCAAAACGACCCCCGCACGACCGGTGACCGCCGCCGACGCCGTGGCGTTGCGTTCGCCGCCGTCGCCGGCGGACCTGCGCCTGTCCGAAGCCGCCGTGGGGTGGTGTGCCGCGCTGCCGCCCGCCGAGCGGCCGACGGCGCTGTGCGAGCGGTACCCCCGCATCGCCAATCGGCTCGCGCTGGTGTGGCCCGATGCCGAACTGACGTCCCGCTACTTCGACAGCCTGATCATCGACCGCCGGGGCGGCCGGCAGGGCTTCCCGCCCGAAGTGATGGCCGAGCTGATCCGGCTGCGCGCCTTTCGCGTGCGCATCGTGGCACCGGCCCCCCGGGCCGCAACAGCCTCGCTGCAGATGAAGGGCGTCGACTTCGATCTGTCCTGAAGCATTTGCGCGAAACAGTAGACAGCTCTGGAAACGACGCTATACTGCGAGGCTCGGCAGATGACGAACAGGCGAATCGAACCACGAGACGTCTGGGCGGCAGGTGCTGAACGACCCCGCGGGAATAGCTCAGTTGGTAGAGCGCAACCTTGCCAAGGTTGAGGTCGCGAGTTCGAGCCTCGTTTCCCGCTCCAAGATGCTCGTGAAAAGCCGCCCTCGAGGCGGCTTTTTCATGCCCGGACGCTCGAGGGAGCTGCGATGCCCGTTTCGGATTCCGCCCTGAACCCTGGCGTGCGCCGCCGTGAGGTGCTCGGCTGGTCGCTCTACGACTTCGCCAACTCCGGCTACACGACGGTGGTGCTCACCGCGGTCTTCAACGCCTACTTCGTCGGCGTTGTCGCCGGCAACACGGCGTGGTCGACCTTGGCGTGGACGCTGACCCTTGCCGCCTCCAACCTCTTGCTGATGGCAGCCATGCCGTTGCTGGGCGCGCACATCGACCGGCACGCGAGCAAGAAGCGCTGGCTCGCGGTCAGCACCGTCGCCTGCGTCGCGGCCACTGCCGGGTTGGTCGCGGTCGGGCCGGGTGACCTGTGGCTGGCGGTGCCGCTGGTGATCGTCTCCAACACGTTCTACAGCGTCGGCGAATCGCTGACCGCGGCGTTCCTGCCCGAGCTGGCCACGCCGCAGGGCATGGGCCGTGTCTCCGGCTGGGCCTGGAGCCTGGGCTACTTCGGTGGCATGCTGACGCTCGGCCTGTCGCTGGCCTACGTGCTGAGCGCGAAGGCCCACGGCCAGCAGGCCGCGCAGTTCGTGCCGGTGACGATGGCGATCACTGCGGCGGTGTACGCGCTCGCGGCGCTGCCGGTGTTCCTGCTGCTGCGCGAGCGTGCGACGCCCCGGGAAGCTGGCGCTGCGCCCTGGCGCGCCGTGTGGCGACAACAGCTGCAGGTGTGGCGCGAAGCGCGCGGCCGCGCCGATTTCTACGCGCTGCTGCAATGCACGCTGGCCTACCAGTGCGGCATCGCCGTGGTGATCGCGCTGGCCGCGGTGTATGCCGAGCAGGTGCTCGGCTTCCAGCAGACCGAGACCATGATGCTGGTGTTCCTGGTCAACATCGCCGCGGCGCTGGGGGCGTTCGTGTTCGGCCACCTGCAGGACCGCTTCGGCCACCAGCGCATGCTGGCCGTGACGCTGGTCGGCTGGGTCGGCATGACGGTGCTGGCGTTCGTCGCCACCGAGCGGCCGCTGTTCTGGGCCGCGGCGGTGCTGGCCGGCCTGTGCATGGGCTCCAGCCAGTCGGCTGGGCGGGCCATGGTGGGCCTGGTGGTGCCGCATGACCGGCTGGCCGAATCGTTCGGGCTGTGGACCTTCGCCACCCGCCTGGCCGCCATCATCGGTCCGGTGACCTACGGGCTCGTGGTCTGGGCCACCCACGGGCAGCACCGCTGGGGCATCCTGTCGACCGCGGTGTTCTTCGTGCTGGGCGCGTGGTACCTGCGCAAGGTGGACCTCGTGCGGGCGCGCCGCGTCGCCGGCCTTTGAGCGTTCACGCGGGCCCGCTGTCGGCGATCTCGAACGGGAAGCCGAGCCAGCGGGCCGCGAAGCTCTGCAGCGTCGTGCGGTCGCCGGTGGTCCACAGCCGGGCCGGCGGGGCGGTGGTGTCGCCGTTGGAGGCCGGGCACAGCGCCTGCACCCGCCGCGCGACGGCATCCGACGTGTCGACCAGACGCACCCCCGGGCCGAGCGCGGCCTGCACATGGTGGGCGACGAAGGGGTAGTGCGTGCAGCCGAGCACCACGGTGTCGACCCCGGCGTCGCGCAGCGGCGTGCAGTGCAACTCGATCTGCGCCCGCACGTCCGGCGACTCGGCATCGCCGCCCTCGATGGCGCGGGCCAGCCCGGGGCAGGGCTGGAGCACCAGCTGCAGATGGGTCGCGTGGGCCTGGGCCAGCAGCTGGAACTTCTCGCTGCGCAGCGTCCCCGTGGTGGCCATCACGCCGACCCGGCCGTTGCGCGAGACCGCCGCCGCCGGTTTCACGCCCGGTTCGACGCCGACGATCGGGCAGTGCGGCAGGCGCTGTCGCAGGTGCGCGATCGCGGCGGCCGTGGCGGTGTTGCATGCCACCACCAGCACTTCGCTGCCCTGTGCCAGCAGGAAGTCGGCGATCGCATCGGAGCGTTCCAGCACGAAGGCATCGCTGCGTTCGCCATAGGGCGCGTGGCCGGAGTCGGCCACGTACAGCAGCGCGTGGCCCGGACAGTGCCGTCGGATCGCCTTCAGCACCGACAGGCCCCCGAGGCCGGAATCGAACACGCCAATGCGGGGGGGAGACGGTGGGGCAGGCAGCGACATGGGCAGAGGGGCAGGGCTCGCGCAGTCTAGCGAGTGCCGGGTGCCGCCTCACTACAATGCTGTGAACGTCAACGTCATTGAGCAGGAGAGTTCCCACCATGAAGGCACTCGTACCCGTCAAACGGGTCGTGGACTACAACGTGAAGGTGCGTGTCAAGAGCGACGGCAGCGGTGTGGACCTGGCCAACGTCAAGATGAGCATGAACCCGTTCGACGAGATCGCGGTCGAAGAGGCGGTGCGGCTCAAGGAGAAGGGCCTGGTCACCGAGATCATCGCCGTGTCGTGCGGGGTCACGCAGTGCCAGGAGACGCTGCGCACCGCGATGGCGATCGGCGCCGACCGGGCGATCCTGGTCGAGACCCCCGAAGGTCCAGGTCACGAGCTGCAGCCGCTGGCGGTGGCCAAGCTGCTGAAGGCGCTGGTCGACAAGGAACAGCCGCAACTGGTGATCCTGGGCAAGCAGGCGATCGACGACGACTGCAACCAGACCGGCCAGATGCTGGCCGCGCTGGCGGACCTGCCGCAGGCCACCTTTGCCTCGAAGGTCGAAGTGGCCGATGGCCAGGCAACGGTCACCCGTGAGATCGACGGTGGCCTGGAAACGGTGAAGCTCACGCTGCCCGCAGTGGTGACCACCGACCTGCGGCTGAACGAGCCGCGCTACGTCACCCTGCCCAACATCATGAAGGCGAAGAAGAAGCCGCTGGAAGTGGTGAAGCCGGGTGACCTGGGGGTGGACGTTGCGCCGCGGCTGAAGACGCTGAAGGTGAGCGAGCCGGCAGGCCGCAAGGCGGGCATCAAGGTCGCCGACGTGGCCGCGCTGGTGGACAAGCTGAAGAACGAAGCCAAGGTCCTCTGACCTTGTGAATCCTGACCTCTGTAGGAGCGGCTTCAGCCGCGATTCGTGGCACGCCACGGCCCATCGCGGCTGAAGCCGCTCCTACAAAGCAAGGAAGGAATCCCTGCAGGTCCCTTTCAGGAGCAACCCATGACGACCCTCGTCATTGCCGAACACGACAACCAATCCCTCAAGAGCGCCACGCTGAACACCGTGGCGGCCGCGCAGCAGCTCGGCGGCGACGTGCACGTGCTGGTCGCCGGCCAGAACGCCGG